>Ga0131853_10017735_pt1 | contig 12964 bp, 2 predicted proteins | sample TergutLab28metaG_FD_92764 | JGI IMG/M metagenome (GOLD analysis project Ga0131853, IMG submission 92764) | Labiotermes labralis P1 segment gut microbial communities from Petit-Saut dam, French Guiana - Lab288 P1 (version 2) (version 2) | ecosystem: Host-associated > Arthropoda: Insects >...
CCAATGAAAGAAGAAAAAAAAAAGGAGTTTGGTTTTGAAAGGGAAGGCAGAGGAAGGGATGAGATTCGGTAATTAAATGGGTGGGGGGGGGGGGGCAACAGCAGTATAAACGAAATAACTCGCAGTAGCTTCAGTTTTACGTTATTATTTTTGTAGCCTTTACAGTGGAAATAAGACCCTGATTCTACAGACGGGATGGAGGTCAGTTACCCCTCACGTTAAGTAAATAACGCCATACCTGTTGCGGTAGAACAAATAATGTAACGCAGCCAACAAAAATGTTTTCTTTCCATGTTCACTGAGAGTTTTAAGCGCTGATTTTCTTTGGTAAAGTCATCCTGCATCATGGGTCATTCCGTTTAGTATCTCTCGGACGAACAGCTTGAAGCTTGTCTTGGCTTTATCTCCAAACCACGTATCCCAGTAACGCATACATACCTCGGTTTATTGGGGGTTGCAAACTTTATAACTCTCTGAGACATTGCATGCCCTATAACGAAGAGTCAGTGGGTGGGCGCACAAATTTGGGGACATAAAGAAAGGACTTTCAAGTTACGAGTCTTCACAGCGCACCTTTCTCTTTGCTCACCATGGCTTAATTTTCCACTGTCTGTGATGACTGGATATAAGACAATTTTTCTCCACTTTGCGACACAAAATGATATAAGACAATTTTTCTCCACTTTGCGACACAAAATGATATAAGACAATTTTTCTCCACTTTGCGACACAAAATGATATCAGACAATTTTTCTCCACTTTGCGACACAAAATGATAAGCTATATACTTATGTCTATAACTAAATAAGTCCGAGAAGGGGATGTCAAGCAGCATGTGTATATATTGACTCATTTTATGTACCGTTTGCTTAACTGCGCTTTCTATAGCTTCCATCATGTACACTATAATAATTGCATGGCCGTAAATAATGAATTAGACAGGATGCGAGGAAGTGGCCCTGATATATTATGTCGGAATTTACCTGGAGAAGCAGAAGGTCAGTATTCGGTGCCAGACCCAATATTCGAAAGAGAAACCTCCCAAATTCAAATCAGTAATATTACCACTTAAACAAGTCACAATGCAAAGGGAACTTACTTGGAGTAGCTAACAGTCAAGGAAGTGGCAAAAAAATTCATGTTTTTGTGAAAACCGGATGTTCACCATTGTAATGACAAAAGTTTAGTTCTCTCCAGAGCCAGTTGAATCTTCACACTCTACTTCCGATATACTAGCATGTCACTCGCATAATACCTTATACTACTAGGCCTCTCAAATAATATCACTCATTCGTCTTAAATATGTCAAAATGGCTCACAAAAAGCACATTTTAGCATTTCTTGTTACATAAAATCTCAGACCCGTACACTTCCCAGTGACGCTACTCTTGCTTCCACTTCAGACGCTCATAAGGCAGGCATTCGCGATAGAACCGGGATTTCAGCTTTATAAAGACTGCCTTGTATGGCCATGATATTCTTAACGAGTTTAATGACAGTCAGTCGAACCGAAGACACAAGTTCATGGTAACCGACACGCACGAATGACATAACTAGAATCCACTGCTTTCTTATAATACAACAGAGGCTAAAAATAAAACCAATTCTATTCAATAAGTAGAAGAAAACTAAGGTGCAGTAAAGCAATAAAATTCACCCTTTAACCTGCCATGAAGACACAGAGGGCAAGTAGAAATATAGATTTACTCTTTCGTTAACTTTGGCGCTAGATGAGGGTGGGTGGTTAAAAACACGCAACGACCGCTTTACCCCAGGGAATGCACCGGTATCATGTACAGGAGGCCGGGTAGGCCCTAGGGCCGGTCTCGACGGGTGTGGAAAACTTTCCCCTAACGGGATTCGATCCCAGAGCGTCCAATTCGTAGCAAGTCGATATACCAACTAATCCATCCCGACCCACAGAGCAACAAAGACGTACTGGAACATAGCGAGGCGAGTAATTCAGTAGGTACAATGACTAGGTTACGCACCGTACTGGAGTTTAGTGTGTCGATTAACTCAGAAGTTAGAGTGACTAAATTACAAGATGTACTGGAGTACAGTGAGTCGAGTGACTCAGGTAGAGTGACTAAGTCAAAAGCTGTACTGGAATACAGTGAGTACAGTGACTCAGGTAGAGTGACTAAGTCACAAGCTGTACTGGAGAACAGTGAGTTGAGTGACTCAGGTAAAGTGACTAAGTCAAAAGCTGTACTGGAATACAGTGAGTTGAGTGACTCAGGTAGAGTGACTAAGTCACAAGCTGTACTAGAATACAGTGAGTCGAGTGACTCAGGTAGAGTGACTAAGTCACAAGCTGTACTGGAGAACAGTGAGTTGAGTGACTCAGGTAGAGTGACTAGGTTACAAGCTGTACTGGAATACAGTGAGTCGAGTGACTCAGGTAGATTGACTAAGTCACAAGCTGTACTGGAGTACAGTGAGTCGAGTGACTCGGGTATAGTGACTAGGTTAAAAATGTTCTGGGGTATAATGAGTTGATTAACTCATTAGGCAGAATAACTAGGTTGACAGACTAACGGAGAATTTAAATTCCGTTCAAGGCGGGATATGTCCTTTCGCTACTGTAACAACACCAGCTGAGAGTACCATCCAATGTCCTGTCTAATGGATATCATTCCCTGCGGACAAATGTCTGCACGTGTACCTCACCTGTCACGTACGTTACGATACAGTGGAGTTACAACTACACTTTTAAAAACGTCGGTCATGGTTTGGTGCTTCATTACGTAAGTATAGAATGCCTTCATTTTTTTTTTAAATATGAATATTAGAAAATTAACCGTCATATAAATGCGTGTAATCTACAATAATGTTAGAGGACAGTAGACATTTTTAGACACCGTGCACTAGATGTTTTAGTAAATATGGATAAAGATGTTAACTAAACATGTACATTTGTAAGCCAGGCAGCAAGAAACAACATATCATTACGGTGTTATGATTCCGTAAACATGTGCTATGATGGCTGTGCACATGTCAAAACACAGTTCGCCTGCAACCAAAAACATTTTTACATTTTTCAGTCCATGTTTTTTTTATATATCCGTGCTGTTGCAGCCTGTTCAGTGAGCAGATAAATAATTTTAACATCCAGGTCGCCAGAAACTGTAACAGACAGAGCAGCCGTTCATGACGTCACTGTGCGGCTACTGCAGGGTTACAGCTGTACCGTGCATACACTGAGTAGTTCAGCTAAAGCGGTAAAGCTTCTGGCTTGTGTTCGGCAAGTCGTCGGTTCGAATCTTGCCAGACATAAGGGTAATTTTCACCACGTTTTAGGCTGTTTTCCTCAGTCCCTCCAGGCTAATGTCTGGAGAGTACCTAGGTTAAGACCGCTTCATTCCAGATCATGACTTGGAAAGCGTGGACATTCTGAGGGAAGAGCAACGGACAACAGCATTAAATAAATACCATATAAAGAAGAATCTCTACAATCGAGTCCCGATTCTTCGAGGTTCCGTTTCGTCCGTGCCGATACGCTACAGATAAGGGCGTTCATATGCTGGTACAGAGTGAGATAGAAGTGCATATCTCTGTGGGCACACGTCTTGTTCAGGCACTACTGCACTAAATGTTAGTCGTTCATTTTGTGCATTCGTCTCTTGTTATACGATATAAGTGTGTATATTAAAGTACGCAAACAATGATGGTTAAATCACGCAAAAATATATTTCAATTGTAAACGTGCAGTCCGAATTTTCGATACTTCGGGACAACTCCGGGCCCGTAGATAGCGAACTCTCTGCTATTTACTTTCTCAAAATTTTAATGTTTATAGAAACTCGGATTTCCTATAATTACTGAGGCCCAGTGGGGGCACGTAGCATTTTGAGGTAAAGAAGAAATTGCTACTTAAAACCCCTCAAAGAGACCGCGTAACGAGAAGTGTGTACTGCGTTATTATTAAAAAAAATCTGTTTTTCCCAACCCTTTTCCAAGGGGAAAGCCATAAAATAAGTTCCATATCCGGGAAACTCAAAACCGAAGGAAAAATAAACAAACAATTGGCTGCGCACGGAGATTAATCCAGTAGTGCCAACTGCCGGACAAAGCTTCTTTTTTAGGGATACCTGACATTATTCATTGCATTTCAAAATGTTTATTTTATACCCCACAACTTCTCTTAAAACCCCTCTGGGGGTTCTGCGAAACCCTTGGTGGGTTACACTGTAATGAAATCACTTGTTTATCATGGACAGACTCCCTGCATGTCTCGGCCACTTCCAGCAATCTTCCAAGGAATTCACAATGATTAATTATATTACACTGAAGAAAACGTATTATTCAGCACTTTGTTTCCTTTGCAAATCGCATGTTCACAAAAAGCTGTACTTAACTGAAGCTAACAAATATTCAGTTCATATTCTGTGTGGTCCACCCAGCTATTCAAACCCTTTGCATGCGCAATAGACAAAACAGATATGAAGCAAATATTTATAAACCCCGGGGACCGCGGTAGCACAGTGGTTAAGGTGCTGTGCTACAAATCGGAAGATCGCTGGTTCGATTCCAGGTGGTGTCATTGGAATTTTACATTGACATAATCCTTCCGATCGCACTAAGGCCCTGGGGTCGACTCAGCTTCTAACAGAAATGAGTACCAGGAGTATTTCCTGGTGGTAAAAACGGCCGGTGCTTAAGGCTGAAAGCCTTACCACCATTCTGGGCCATTGTCATGTAATCTGGGAACCTTAACTTCTGGAAGCCTCTGGGCACCTGGGGCCTGTAATGGGACTGATTAACCTTTTAGTTATAAACACTCTGAGTGAGTTTCGAATCTAACAAACAAACGGCTGTAAACCCCTGAAATTTATCATGATGGTTTGATATTCCACAATTTAACCACACTGTCTCAGCTTCGGAAGATTTATAGCGTCCAATTAGCTGTGCATTTGGCGATATTTGACTAAGAGAACTACCCGTGTTCTGTTTCTGACGTCACCTGTGTTCACCTGGATAAATCAATAAAAATACACAGAAATCTCAGTGCGGAAGGTAAGCGATTTCGAGTTACTGACAGAGATTCGAAACGCTTGTCTCCCGCGCAGAAATTTGGAAGAGTTCGTGCTCCAAAATTCTACCGTGTAAGGTAAAGTAAAGGTAAAGTGCACTCTTGTACAGGCACTGAGGCTCTGTACAGGCCGTACGGCCCACAGGGGCAGGAGAAGTATAGCTGTACTCTATTTCGACCGCGGCACTAGAAGGAGGTGAGGGGTCAACGTCACGCCCCGGCTACTCTTTACCCCCGGGAAAGACCCGGTATCCATTGTACAGGTGGCTGGGTGGGTCCCAGGGCCAGTCTGGACAGGTGCGGAAAATCTCGCCTCCACCAAGATTCGATCCCCGGACCTTCCAGCCCGTAGCCAGTCGCTATAGCTACTACGCTATCCGGCCCACAATTCTACCGTATGCATTCGCAAAATTTCAATCTATACGATATAGAGCGGGGTTTTCTTTATTCACACTTTTACCCACAGACAATTCAGGATTCCCCAGGGACTGGGGCCTTGTAATGTAAGAAGGAACGCTTGGCGACACGTTGCAGAAAGGCGCACTTACAGAGAAGGGAAGGACAGAACAGCAAAGTGACTGATCGCCACTCCGCCCTAGGGAGAGTACAGTTGCCTTCTCACGGTATTTTATTTGTTTCGGGAATAATGTTTCAGTTTATGCTACTACCAAGTAACCCATGGGTCGGCGGAAAAGTAGAATGTTCGTATTGTCACCAAATATCATTATGTTCTTACACAATATTTTACAAGAGCAAATAAATTCTTTTCTTTCCTTTTTTTTGGGGGGGGGGGGCAGTAATATTGTACGCAAACCGTAAGGCTACCTTTAAACTTACATAATAAAGTAATCATTTAAATTTTATTTCTTTAGTAAAACCAACAAGATGCACCACTGTATCAAATTCATTTTACTTTGGAAATGACACTCTACGTGTTTCGGACGGTCTTTCCGTCCATCATCAGGTCAAGACTGTACATACAGCAACAGGCATTTGTCAGACAGATACTGCTGACTGCTTTATAGAGGGTAATTTGATACACTAGTGCATCTAATTGGTTTTACTATAGAAATAATATTACGATGCACGGCCCTATGAACGTCAAATTAATCATTTCAATATCAGCTATCTCCCCAAGCACCATGCAGTCCCAGAACTGGCTGTTTTCATCGCACTAAAATCATTATAATGATTTTTCACATGTACATTACTATTAGCATCACCGTAAGTTATTTCTTACAGGTTGAAATAAAAAAAAGCATTATACCATTGTTTAAAATTTAAATATTCAGGCAGCCAAAACACCGTAAATTGAGACGGACTCAAGGAACTAAGCCGAAAAGGAGAAAGGCGTAAGTAATTTTCAGTACGGCAGCTGTGTGGCAAGCGTGCTTGATATCGCAGCCTTCGATAGATCTGATGTAACATACGGGCATGAATCATCTACCGATTTACATTTGGCAGGAGAAACCAAAGGGCTCCGACAAAATTCCGTTCCAGTGACACTTTGTCAATCAAAAATCCCACATGGACTACCCAGTTATTGAACTCCAGACTCTGGTAGTCATGAAGGAAAAACAAGCCTCTGGGGCGTGAGGTAGGCGACCAGCTGCCGCAGCCAAGGGATAAGTATATTTCAGTATATCTATGAAAACAAGACCAGATTATCACAACAGCTCAACACAAACATTGCTGTCTCCTGAGATGCGACGACTCACAGCCTCGCAGATGTGCATCGCCGGTGCAGAAAAACGTGATGTTTTCCTCTTGAGGTAAGATAGGAACCCTCATGACGGAGGCAGAAGATTCCTCCAGTGTCGAGAAATTACTACCGGACTAAACGACCTTAACTTCCAGACGACATCAGTCTTTTTAATTGTGGAAGAATTAACACATGAATAGATAATTAACAAAACAAACAAGTGTACTGTAAGCAAAATCAATCATTCGAGTAGAATTGAGGGAGTAACCATGCGCTTAAGAATGTAAAATATTAAATCCAGGTGACAGGGAAGGGATGAAGAGAATATATGGATCTGCGTACAGTAAAGTAATAGGTCGAAGTAAGCAACGGGCGATACAAGTAGCCAGGCTGGAGGAAAGGATAAAAGCGCAGAACTTAACATGAAAATCTAGAAGTGACACACGTGGGAAAAGTGAAAGCAATAATGAATGGGATCGTAAGGGAATTTATATTCCTTGCTTGTTCCAGAATATACAGTCTCAAGACACACTGCCGAAGCTTCAGGTTCGACCAGGACAGGTAGTAACGAGTTTTAAACTAAAGTTAATAGGCCTGTCACATTGGAAACGTAAAAGCAATAAGCGACTTGAACGTGCTGTTAACGCAGTTCATGAAGCCCTGACTTAAGACAGGAGTGGAGCGTCTATTCTTGTTGGCAACGAGGAAGACTAAAATCAATATTCCTGATATTTCTTGCGCTATCAACGTAGAAATGTTTCGGTGTCACGGTTCCATTGACCCCACACTCTGCACCACATAGAACCTCGCCCCACCCCTCGTAAAGCACTTTTCTTCAATCATTCTACAATCAAGTCATTTACTTTTTGTAAGATTCAGGGTAGAACAAAGTTCTGTTTTCCCATCCCCACGTCTCTTTCAGCACTAACGCCTTATCTTGTGCTTGTACAGCGGGCAGTGAATAACCACACGTTATAGGAAACAATTAACGTCACTCCACACTTCAACTATTAAAGTCAGCATTATATTGTGTGATAATGGCTGCATCTTCTGAGCATTAAAATTCGTTTGCAACTTGGAGAGGATTAAAAATGGTCGTCAGAAAATTCAAGTACAGGATTCGTACGTAGTTCAGAATGGTCAGTTGAAGATAAGGAGTAAATTGCACACGTAATGCAGACGTAAAACTACTGCAAAATAAAATTTCTAGGAAGTACCAGGAATGTGCACCCACCCTCCCACCCCCACCCCCACCCAAGCCTGTAACCTTTCTGTTCATCACGCACGTATTTAATCTTTCGGTAATATAAGAAGTGAAGTACTACACATTGTTAAGAAGGTGAGGAATATGCCACAAACAATCAAAAGAAGAAGGGGTAACTGGGTTGGTCAAATCTTTCGTAGGAACTGCCTTCTAAAACATGTTACCGAAGGACAGACAGAGGGAATGATGGAAGTTATGGGAAGACGAGGAAGATGACGTAAAGAAGCTTCTGGATGACCTCCGGACAAGTGGGGATATTGGAAATTTAACGAGAAGACGGTCGATCACACTGTTTGGAGAACTCGTTTTGGAAGAGGTTATGGACCTGTAGTAACATAGAAACGACAGGATGAAAGGCAGAACTTGTAAAAGGGTGTCAAGCAACATATGGCGCAACACCCAGTCAATCAGATGTTATTCATGGAAAAAGCTGACGTGCAATAGCAACGGTATTGGAAACCTGGTCCGGAGAGAGAAGTTGTCGTGCGATACGGTTTTTATGGGCGAAACATTTTTCCTCAACGAAATTAACCGCCAGTTGATATGATGATGGCGTATAATGACGCAACATGACAGAAAATAGTGCATGGTTCTGAAATTACAAACGGACGTCTGTGATGTTGACAGAATTGGTCGAGCCAACACATTACGAACGGATGTGAAAGAAACATGAGCGGAGGAACTGATCCTGAAAACCGACGCGACGTAAGAGGAGGTCGCCTTGTCCAAATCACAATAAAGGAAAAGTGTAAATGGTTGTATTAAATGGCTGGAAATGCATAAGGTCGATTTCTATGGCGAAGGAATTTTTAAACTCATGCCAAGATGAGACAGTGAATCAATTCCACGGAGGATTCTTATAATAAAACCAATTAGAATCACTAATTTCTCAAATTTATTTTTGGTATAAAACTCTACATGTTTCAGATAGTTCCTCTGTCCATCATCAGTAGTTTTTCACTGTACACACAACAATGGTATATGTCATACAGGTTTGCTGACAGCTTGCGAGCAGGTTCAGGACGGTACCGTCCTGATCCTGGTCGCAAGCTGTCAGCAAACCTGTATGACATATACCATAGCTGTGTGTACAGTGAAAAACTGCTGATGATGAACGGAGGAAATGTCCGAAACATGTAGAGTTTTATACCAAAAATAAATTTGAGATATTAGTGCGTCTAGTTGGTTTTATTATAAGAATTTATCAAGACGCACGGTCACCTGAACGTCAACTAGACGGAGAATATCACAAAAATAACGATACAACAGTGCGGTAACTGAGCGACGTTTGACAGTGTAACGACCTCTGTTCTTTTAAATCCTTTAACCCAGGGAACTTTTCTTATTGAACATTCTTCGTAGCTACAGGTATGAAAATAATATTCCAAACTTAAAAACCAATTTTCTGCTAGCAGAACCCGAAGGGTCAACATATGTAATGCCAAGTGTGTCATCGTATGCAATCCGCCAGGTCGTCTGCCCTCCTCATGTGACGAAACTTAATCAAATTGACTGTGCTGTATCACAACGCCATCCGAAGTGTTCATCCTTTCTGCTTCCTTCTTATCTTGTTCTTCTACCTCTTTTCCCATATTTGTTTTCTTAATTCATTATCTCCTCTTTCATTCATTAATTCCTTATTTCAATTACTCATTGTGGTTCTTTGCTTCACTTAATACACTCTACTAAATTTCGCCCTAATTCGCCTTTCGCATTCCGGTAATGTTGAGACAGTTCAAGGGTACGCATTCGTACTTTTCTGCACTCAGTTGCGTAGAGTCTCAGTGGGGACACTTCTATCCAACCATGTAACCTTCTCCTTCCGCGTTGATCATTTTCCAGTAGGTGATATTTCTTAACCGTACGGCGTTTCGTGACCCACGAGCTACATTTTCAGCCCATCCTCTACTCTAACAACGTACAGCTATTCATAAATAAAAAAAAAACCTTCGGAAGTAATGCACTTCCCTTTATTGTACACCAACATTTTCCTTAGGTTCAAATACGATTTTGAAAATGGCAGTGCTTTTTCGTGCTTCTTTCCGCAATCAGTCATTGTAACGACTGGCTACAGGAGGATGTCTGGTGTTCGGTACCGACTAAAGGAAGAGACATAAACGTTCGTCACTACTTTCGAACAGAATTTAGGGCCCGCCCTGTGTCCTTTGAAATACGTGAAGGGGGGTTTCCGCCGGTGGTAAAACGACCAGAGCATGAAGATAACAGCTCACCACCCTCTAGCACCAAAATTCAGAATCCTATGAACCATTATCTGTGCTGTCCCATGTACCTGTGTGGTGAGCGCTGAACTCAGCACAGACACTCTGACAACATTGCTGCTGTGCAGATGGGCAAACGCCGACTGTTAGCTGCCAGCAGCGTCCCAGTGAATTGTAGTCACCAGGCAAGAGTGCAATGAATTCTGCCTTTCATACATTAACAACTCCTGCGATCTACCTACGAGTTCAGTAAAGATTTTGTTGTAAGAGCTTCAAAGAGTGACGCGTGAATCTCGCCACTTACGGGAATTGCCATCTACGGTCGAGGTCTAAAGTGTTGTAACTACACGTCGAGAACTGCCTGCTAAAAATGAAGGAAGTGGCTGTGACATCTTTCATAGCATGATTCAATAAGAGTAACTGAGAATCAAAAGGCGGATTTTCTCAGAAAGCAGTCAGGTTGTTGACTGATGGCCAACATAAACATTCAGTCTCCACGTACTATATTATTTTAAATTAATAACGTTTTTAGCCGCCTATCTCTCCATTCCTTTTCCTTAAATATGTAACTTCTTCTTTCTTCATTTCTTCGCCATCCACTTTATTTATCCACTCTTAGTGAAATCCGTTTCCTTTTTTCCTCGCTCTTTATTCTCCTACTTTCCTGCTCTTTTTTTGTCTTTTGTTCCTCCTTATATTCATTCTTTTCCTAACCTGTTTTTTTTATGTGTGACGAAGACACAGAATCACCACAAAGAGACTTACAGCGTCCTTATAAATATATGTAACGATTAGAAGAGGCATTTGTGCGGCCCTGTTCACGCTGCGTTGTTTCTTCCACAATCAAACCTAATTATGTCCGCCACGTCAACTAGCATTATGGATATAGGACTTCCGTGACTGCAGAGCCACAACGGACCGTTATTCAAACACAATATGATAATGTAACTCATTAAAAGTGACAGAAAGTGTTACTATTTGAGCGAACATTTTGAAAGCTACTACGTAAATATGTGCCAGTTGATCGCCAGAGATGCAACGCTGTGACGTATTACAACTTACGGAAATACAATTTCGGACACTCGAATTACGCTTGGCCCTTTGAACGCCAGAATCTCATATTCGGCGTACAGGTAGGCAATACAGTTACTCACACCAAGCTTAATATCCAGTAACAGGAAGAATAGGCACACCCTATACCATCTACAGTTTTCTACCGCAGGTCTTCACTGCAGCACAAACATTGCGTTGTAATGTACAAAACTAAAATCATTCTTTACAAAATCAACGTAAATTAGAAGCATGTGACAAGAGGTTGCTGGCGCTTAGAAATATTAAATAAAGAAATAATTGAGAAATTCGCTTCAAAAGAACTTTGCCGGTCCCACTGGCCACGCGGTCTAAGGCGTAGGTCTGAGGCCGCTCGCCTACTGGGATTGTGGGTTCGAATCCCACTGGGGGCATGAACGTTTTTCTGTTGTGAGTGTTGTGTGTTGTCAGGTAGAGGTTTCTGCGACGAGCTGATCACTCGTCCAGAAGATTCCTACCGAGTGTGGTGCGTCGTTGTGTGTGATTTAGAAACCGCCAAACCCAATCATTTGTAATTGCGCTTAAAATTGCAGATATGTCACTGGATGTACGAGTATTTCCTGCATGCCATTAATATGACTGTCAAAACGGTTGCTGAAAGTCTTCGGACAGATTGCAATATTCTGGGAGATAAAGAACTTTAAAATTTTAAAGTGTCTACTGAAATAGAGCAGGGAAGTCCAGAAGCAACTGACGGAATGTGTGAACAGCAGAACATTTACATAGACCCACATGTTCTTTAGAAACCCCATAAAAAATAGCCCATTCTCGAGAAGTAGGCGCAGATGAAACGAAAGTCGTTGTGGAGACGCGAGCTTATCACAGCGGTAGCGCTGAAGATCAAAGCCTTCTGGGATGCTATGTAGTTTAACAAATAGTTACCGACATTTCGGGAAGAGTGCTGCCTGAGTTCGGGTTCTGTCAATCCACGAAGTGTTTGTATTTAACCGCTTACGGGTACGGTCACTTTGGTGGAAAAAGGCTTGCGTGCACAAGGCGTTGGGCCTGCTAGTGCTGTTGAATCAAAGACTGCAGTTGAACAAATGTAACGTTTGTACGAAATATACTGATCCATTGCGCCATACTCTAGTCTATATAAGGATGTGTAGTGTGATAACATTATTCCAGTTTCATGTCTACAGAAGGCATTTTCAATTGGAAATAGATCATAAAAGACAGATCTTTCGTAACTTCCTTTGGTCTCACAAGAACGTAAACAAGAAACTCAGGGTCAAACCCATGAAGTTTCAAAGTCAGTCAGGTCGTAATGGTGAAGGGAAGAGTCCTGTCCGCCTTAACATAGAACTTTCCAAACAGTAATATATATATATATATATATATATAACGAAGGAAAAATGGGAGTTTTAATATCGTTTCTATAAATCTGCCCCATAGTCCAGAATGACAAGCCCTGTACAACGAATAGCATTTTATTTAAAATCTTGTCCTTTGCTTGACATTTTGCCTTTACCTCTAATTTCAGACTCCTATCTTTGCCCTAATTTTTAGAAGCATACGAGTTTCATTCGCCTCAGATTAATTTGCAGAAAGGCACACATAGCCATGAAGCTAAAGTGCCCTAAAATCCACCTAACTACCAACTACCACCCCCCCCCCAACAAACACAAACCACCAAAATACAACCCCACCACCCC
>Ga0131853_10017736_pt1 | contig 12963 bp, 7 predicted proteins | sample TergutLab28metaG_FD_92764 | JGI IMG/M metagenome (GOLD analysis project Ga0131853, IMG submission 92764) | Labiotermes labralis P1 segment gut microbial communities from Petit-Saut dam, French Guiana - Lab288 P1 (version 2) (version 2) | ecosystem: Host-associated > Arthropoda: Insects >...
TCAAACACAACTTAATCACTGAGGTGTATTTAATGACTGTGATGGAAACAACTACATGTTTCGGCCTGTATTGGCCATCATCAGGTTGTCTAGGGAACTTAAGGGCTAGCTATATGCATGCGTATAGCTAGCCCTTAAGTTCCCTAGACAACCTGATGATGGCCAATACAGGCCGAAACATATAGTTGTTTCCATCACAGTCATTAAATACACCTCAGTGATTAAGTTGTGTTTGACTGCATACCTTTTCCTAGTTTCACACACACACAAAACGGGGATGACACACTTCCTAGATCCTGGATTGTTGTTGTTGTTGTTAGACATTAAAACGGAACTCAGTTTTCACGAGCGTCTATACTATATGCTCTCAACTCGTACAGGAAGCAAGCACTTATTCATTCCGCAGTTTCTTACAACAGGTCCACAGCGTCTTTTGAAGCGAGCTCCCCGCAGAGAGCGACATACTGCCTTCTCTTTCAAACGCCACTATATTCTTTTTCTTTACGATATCCAATAGCTACATATCACTTTTGATAAAATAATGCAGCCACTCTGATCTTAACGCAGTCTAAAGGCAATAGAACTTTCTTTGTTTGCATGTGGGACAGCATGTTTGGAAGGCCGCTGTTCGCTATTCAATGACACGTTCCAAAATTACATTGCATATATTCTTATAATAAAACCAAAGAGATGCACTAATTTGTCAAATTTATTTTTGAAATAGAACTCTACATGTTTCGGACAGTTTCTCTGTCCATTATCAAGAGTATAGCACTGTGCACACAGCAATAGGTATATGTCATACAGGTTATGATGACTGCTTGCTAGCGGGATCAGGATATTCGTTGGTTTTATTATAAGAATATATCGCGATGCACGGTCCTCTGAATGTGAAATGTGTTGCGTATGTTGTTTAATTATCTCCAAAATCCTCAAATTTACAGGAAAATGAATGTGATAGACCAGAACTATGTGATGCAAGTCTTGAACCTTTCGCGGCGACAGAATTCAATGAAATTGTCCTCGGTCAGACAGCAGCGTCAAAGTGTTAAGATTTTGCCGACATTTCGGGAACTACCTCCATTCCCATCTTCAGGATAGCACTCTGAAGATGGGGAAACGTTGCAGAACTTTCAAACAATGACGCCACTGTCTGTCCGAGAAGATTTTATCCAACTATGTGCTCCAGAGAGACTTAGACAAGTTGTCAAAATAAAAAAAAAATTGAAGCGCCGACGACCATTTACAGTAGTCAACAACCGTATAATACCAACAAAACGCAATTAATGTACTTTCTCTAGTGTCAAGCAACTTTTGCATCACCCTGTATTTTTCGTTCCGATAAATACTGAGCGGCTTAAGCAGGAGATGCTTTCAAAAGCTAACGTAAAGTAAGGTTAAAATTGCCCGACCGAGTTGAAAATTCAAATGCCAAATAAATTTCTCGCAAAAATTTTCCAGTATCGAAGTTGCAAGACAATAGGTTTGAATGTCCTCCATTTCTTACACACGTACAGATGGACGGACGGACGGACACGGCGATTGCAATAGGCGCTCTGCTATGATGTGAGCGTGTCTGAGGAGGGAGTGGCTACGTCACGTTTCACGACGCGCCATCAACGTTTTCCAGACGAACCTGCCACAGAAAGTCAAAAGCATTGCAACAACTCAAAAAAAAAGGGGGGGGGGGTTATTTCCCTTCTCTTCTGACTGCGAATTACTCGAGAGTTCTCATGAAGAACCTATGGCTTGCACCTTCTACTTGCAAATGGAGGCAGTAGGAGAGTAGGAACCTCCGGGAAGTTTGGTACCTCTCTACGGTCTTGCGCAGTTTTGCATCCCAGATGACAATCTCAAGCACTAGAAGTTGAAAATATCATTATCGTGTTCCTTTATCTGGCCACCTGGCTGTTGACACGGTACGTTATGAAACATGAATTGAGTTGTGGGCGATTTCACACTTTCGCCGCGAAGTGTCTGAGAACTGCGCTCTTCTGGGTTATTACACAGCGAGCGGTGGTAATTTCTTGCCGAAGTTTCGGGACAACTTATGGGTCAAATAATCTTGAACCCTGAGGAGGGGACCGATAGGTTTTCCCGAAACGTCGGTAAGAAATTACCACTGCTTGCTGCGTAATAACACAGAAGAGCGCAGTTCTGGTGGATTGAATTGAAATGCGTGCAGCAGAGTTCTTCTTGAGGTTCCATTAGGTTATACTATTATTAAACTACTGCACCACTACTATTATTGGGAGGTCGCGGTGACACAGAGGTTAAGGCGCTGTGCTACAAATCGAAAGGTCGCTGGTTCGATTCCAGATGGTGTCATTGGAATTTTTCATTGACATAAAATCCTTCCGATCGCACTATGGCCCTGGGGTCGACTAAGCCTCTAACAGAAATAAGTACCAGGAGTATTTCCTAGGGGTAAAGGCGGCCGGTGCATAAGGCTGACAACCTTACCACCATCCTGGGCCATTGTCACGTAATCTGGGAACCTTAACTTCCTGGAACCCTCTGAGCACCTCTGGCCTGTAATGGAACTGATTTACTTTTCCACTACTATTATTACCACCACCACCACCACCGCCGCTGCTACTGGTAGTAATAATAATAATAATAATAATAATTCAATATATAATTCAATAGTTTAATAATAATAATAATAACAATAATAGGAATTACTTACAATTGAGACCAATTCAATCTGTTCCTACGACACTGCAAGCAACACTAGACTTACGGAATACCTAAACACCTGTCTCTATTTCCAGTGCAGTGCACACGTGTAGTCTTACTAAAATAACCTACCGAAACACAAGCCCAGTTCAAGATGCCAACTGCCGTTTATCTGGTCAACAAATGTCCCGCATTTATCAAACCGATACTTTCGTTGCGTTATTTTTTTCTTGAACCAAATGGACGTATTCAGTGCCGAATTCATCTGAGCCGCCACTGGTACCCAACATCCAGGCCTGTCGATGGTTACATAACTTCCTGACCCCTTTTTCTTCTGTGGCGCTGTGGCCCAACGCGGGCCATGACCTCCTCATTCTTGAGGTTTCTTGACCACACAAAACGACGCATCACAGTCTGTAGGACTCCTCTGGACGAGTGATCAGTTCGTCGCAAAGACCTCTACATGACAACACTCACAACAAACATCCATGTCCCCGGTGGGATTCGAACCCACGATCTCAGCAGACGAGCGGCCGCAGACCGCGCGGCCACTGGGATTGGCTTCTTAGTGGTTAGACATGGAAATTATGCAGCGGTGGTCGACGGACCACACGCTGAACACGCTGGTCAAAATACGATCACGCGAACTTAAAAAAAAAGCAGAGTAAGAAATTTCCATAACTTATCAGATACGAGAATAAACACGACAGGTCAAAGAAGACCTTGTTCTGCGTCGTGACCCACATATCTCAGCTCCTGCATTATGCGCTGGTGCGTGATCTTCTTCAGTGCCTTGCCTGCTTTGTTCGTCATTAAATGCGTATGGCGTTAAAGAACAATTCGACCCAGGACGTCCGGATTTACGAATCTTGTACGTAGACAATTTGTACAACACCCTGGGCGAGGGATCGGCCAGACAAGAAGTCTCTACAAATACAAGACAATACATCAGGGGTGGCCAGCACGACAACCTTCGGAGCCACAATTTAGGTACGGTCCATGCTTTAGCAAAATGAAACAAATTTGCCTTACAAGATGCTTTCTAATGTCTGGTTAACCAAATACTACAGCTTATATTCAGGTAGTTAAAAGTCATATTTCTGAAGAATATCTTTTATAAACGCCATACACGGTCAGCCACGTGTGAATGTAAAACAGATGTACGTTAATTTTTACAGGCAACTTGACTTGCGCAAGCCCCACATATGAGAACGGCAAGCCGCGTTATGGTCACCCCTGGAATACAAACACAAAAAAAAAACCTGTCGGGGTGAATTATAAGCCACGACTGCTCAGTCCAAGCAGTGTAACAGCACACTGCTTAGACTGAGCAGTCACTATGACTGGCTATTAAGCATACGAAAAGTGCTCACCACTAAGGCACATGGGGGGGGGGGAGAGAAGGTGTAGCTCCACTCATTCTTAACCTACGAATAAGAAAATTGATAGCTTCATGTCCGGGTCGCTTTGCCCCACGTAAAGGAACCTCTCACGCACTGAATACAAGTCTTAGTGGGCCCAAGAACGGGTATGGACTTTTTGAGAAACACTAGAACTTTTTCCTTTTGCCTAGAAGACAGCGATACTGGCCACTGTTATGGAAGGAGCGAGAAAAACTATGAAAAAAAAGTCATTATATCTGGCTCTCTGAACCAAATACAAAGCGAAGGCACGCGTGCAGCCTCAGCGCTACTCCCACCTACTCCCTCACATCATTTCGTGTTTATAAACCACATTTAATAAACATAAGAGCCACGAGGTGTCTGTTTTGTCAGTTAATATGCCTGAGTTTTTCATTTTAGTTTTTATATTTCCATTAAATTTGTTCAAGACGCACATGAAAAATTATTCGAAACTAAGTTAAACTATAAAATAAAATAAACAACCAACTAGATGCACCGACGATGCTGCCTATCGGCAGCGTCGTCGGTGCATTGTCCCACAAGCAGTAAACACAGTCTAGTGCCCCTGAGGATGGGCGAAATTATCGCCCGAAACATGATGAGCTGATTGAAATCATTAATAAACCGTTATTGTTACATCTAGTTGGTTGTTTATTTTATTGTATCAGTGATGCACGATCATACATATATTAAATTCACAGTTTAAGTCTCAGATAAACCAGGGTGAAGCAATGCTGTTTTAGTACCCCTTCTTACCAAAGCAAAAATGTAACACCAGCACATGCACAGACCCTATATCTTTGTTATAGTTTGATCATTTAAGCCAGAATAACATCCGTAAAAAAAAACACGTGCCCATGCACACATTTTACCATTCTATCTGCCTTCAGTATTCGTTCATATTGCTGCACGAAAGTGTATACTGATTTCAATCAGATCGCTTTATTATGTTTCTATCTGAATTCTGAGTACAGTGAAGTGACGCTGATAACAAATACACCGTCTTTCTTGTGTACAACAAAAAAAAAAGCAACACACATAAGAATTTTGCTTTCTTGCAATGACAACGCTTGGACATGTCTCAAGATTAAAATTTATTTCCCTTTCTGACCCCAGAATCAGCTATAAAACTATAGGGTTATTCGAAATGATTGTCGGGGTTTTAACAACTTGCCATACACAATACACTTGAGATAGAAGCATATGTGTTTTTTTATTAATAGAACAACACTCCGAGTTTTTGTTGCATACCTTACAGGTGCTCTATATGTGCAACCTTTGTGATTCTACAAACATCAACACGATAATCGAGTTCGTTCCAAACTGTCTGTAGCATGTCAGTGGTGATGGTTTAAATGGCGGTTCTGATTCGTACCTTCAGTTCTGGGACACTTGCGGGAAGAGGAGGAACATAAACCTGATCCTTGACGTAACCCCATAGAAAGAAATCATACGGGGTTGCATCTGGAGAACGAGGTGGCAAGTTGTTAAAACCCCGACAATCATTTCGAATAACCCTGTATATACAGTCTCTGCACAGCACACAGCACACACATCTCCATGAACCTGACATAACATGCTGCCAAACCATCACATACTCCATAACGACGTATTTTAATGACTGTTTTATAAATGTGACTTTATCTAGGCTCAGATGTAAGCTCCTTGATGATAGTCGTAGACCGAAACATGTAGCAGCAGTTCTAATGTAAGTTTTAAGGTAAATTTTAATGATTTACAAAGCCGATACAAAGTGCATCTGTTGGTAAATGAAATACTTTGACGATACATCTTAAATGTTACTCTCTATTTCATTCTCTCCTCTTCTCTTGCACTTCTATGTCTGTATAAAATAAATCTATCAACAGTGCGTCTGTCTCCAGTCACCACAGTCACTATACAGGGTAATATACTTAAATCATACGTCATACTAGTTGAAAAGTTCAGCTGAAATTAAAATGGGAATATTTTAATATTTTTTACTTTAATTAGTTTTTAAAGCAAATAATGAAGGGGGAATAATTTATTTAATTCCTTCATCAGACATAAGTTTCGTATAGTTCATCCCTGTCCTACCCTTATCTCCTTTCTTTTCGCATTGCAAGTGGACTGACAGCTTTACTCTTCAAGTAGCATAATTTAGAACGCGCAGGTAGAGTAAGCGTGCGAAGGAAATGCTGCTACAGAGAGGGCTTGAAAAAAGACATGGGGTACGGACAGTCAACTGCACACCGTCTCCCGTGTCTACAGATATATAGGTTGTAAATATTTGTCTTCATAAAACGTTATATTTTTGTTAAAGTTACAACGTCATGGAGGGCATGGAATTGTATGTGATAGTCGTAACACAATGTGCCCTTTTCAAATTTTCGTTATAGAACAGTAATTCTGCGTCGTGTAATTTAGTTATAGTGATTTGCAAGCATCCGTATATAATACTTATTATTTGTTAATACGCTTAAAAATTATCTACACTGTCTCTTAATAAGAAAGAAAGATGCCTCACGCTCACTATATTATACAGGGTGTTCACAAATCCGTGTAATTTACTAACAATATACATTCTTATCATCTTTGTAAGGCACAACCGATTATAAATGTAACATATCGCGTGACTCTTGGATCATTATGAATTACACGGAAAAAAATCAGATATAATTTGGAAGAAAATTTTTGCAAGCTCCGAAATGCAGGACGAAGAAATTCGTAAATTTCTGGGTAAAGGACTTCACGGGCAGTACGTATTTCAGAACTATACGTTCGTATTTATGAGCGACTGGCATTCCGTTAACCTACATACACAATCTACTTCAGTGTCTATTTCCATCTAACACGACACATTAATGTTATCCGCCCGTTACTTGTCATTTTAATCAAATATCGCACATCTTTTTTAGTTTAAGAAGACAGATACTAAAATAATCTGATGCTTTTAAACAGGATGCTACATTATGCTATTAAATATTTGAACAGTAGGTTGGGAGGCAACGGGTTCGAATCTGCACCATGATAGTGGCCCATATACTCCGTGATTCTCCTCAGCGTCGCCAAGTATATTCCGTAACCATGCCCCAAATTACACTACGACTACGTCCTTGAACTCTCTTCACAATTAATGTATTCACTAATCAAACGCTGTATCAACTGGGCACTTCTGAGCGTTGTTCGATAGGGCACAACACAGGCTCGTGACAAGTTCTGACTTAAGTTGGCTACCATTTAGAGCACACAAAGACGACGAAGTAGTAGGCTATTTTTCGTGGCACAACTGTCCAAAACTGGCCTAAGCCGTCTCGTTGTTGAGGTTTAAAGATGACACACAATTAGACACACACACACACAATTAGACACACACACACACAAGACCGGCAGAACTCCTCTGCACGAGTGATCGGCTCGTCGCCGAGACCGATATCTACACTACACAAACCCGACACAAGAGACGAACATCCATGACCTCAGCGGGATTCGAACCCGCAGTCCCAACTATGATGCGGCCGCAGAATTAAGCCTCAGGCCGCATGGCCACCGGGAATGACACTACATGACGTAGGTTGAAAAATATGTCTACACAAATGTATACAGTTCCATGCACGCTACAATTTGTGCAAGTACAATGAACACAGCAACAACAAAGGCACGCTAAATACGCCGTGCACGTAAAGTCTAGAGCTTTGCCAGTTCTCTATAACTTAGTGAAAGGTTAATTTATTACCAGAATACTACGTCAGAATAGGTCCAATACCTGAGGCATAACGATACATCGAACAGAAGGCTGGCTCTGTTCAGTTATGAGGCAAACGTAATGCTACACACCCAACACATTACTCTTGGTTCAATAAATCTCAGTGTATATACACTATACGACAGGGGTGTCCGATCGTTGTTTGGCAAAGGGCCACAACCGGTACTGCCGGATGGTTCAAGAGCCGCGGTGTAAAATCCGCAATAATTGGTATACCTAAGCGCCGAAATTCCTGTGCAACATTTGACACCAGACAAACAATTTAAAACCGTGACCACGGGTTGCATGGACGGGTAGCTCAGTCGGTATAGCGACTGACTACGGGCTGGACGGTCCGGAATCGAATCCCGGTGGAGACGAGATTTTCCGCCTTTCAAGTCCGGCCCTGGGATCCACCCAACCTCCTGTAAAATGGGTACCGGGTCTTTCTCGAGTGTAAAGTGCGGCTGGGGCGTACTGCTGACCACTCTAGTGCCGCGGTCATGGAAGAGTAGAGCTATACCTCTACCCACCCTCTGGGCCACACCGGGCCTGTAACGGGATCACTTTACCTTACCACGGGCTGCAAAATACAACCTGTCGGGCCGCGGGTTGGACGCCTCTGCTATAGGATTTAAAAGAAGCATTAGACCATTCACACACTTCCTTTCATTAAATAATTTTTTGTTTGGCGCAATAGCCCCCATTGGGCCATGGACTCCTCATTCAAGAGGTTCCTACATCACACACACAACGACGCACCACAGTCGGTAGGACTCCTCTGGACGAGTGATCAGCCAGACGCAGAGACCTCTATCTGACAACACACAACACTCACAACAGACAGACGTCCGTGCCCTCGGTGGGCACCACAGTCGGTAGGACTCCTCTGGACGAGTGATCAGCTCGTCGCAGAGACCTCTACCTGACAACACTCACAACAGACAAACATCCATACCTCCGGTGGGATTTTTGTTTTGCAAGAGATTCGTCAATTTACTGTTCTCATAGAGCTAGGTACGTCTATTCCTAAACGTGTTTCAACGACAGAGCGACTAAGAAAATACATTTCTAAGAGAATAAAAAAAGGCAAATAATGTCAATTTTTTTTGGACGCAACAGCCCCCCAGTGGGCCATGGCCTCCTCAAACTTATGGTTTCTTTATCACACAAAACGACGCACCACAGTCGGTAGGACTCCTCTGGACGAGTGATCAGCCTGACGCAGAGACCTCTACCTGACAACACACAACACTCACAACAGACAGACGTCCGTTCCCTCTGTGGGATTTGAACCCAAAATCTCAGCAGGCGAGCAGACGCAGACCTACGCCTTAGACCGCGCGGCCACTGGGACCGGCTCATTAAAGAATTACAATAAGCGTAAGCGAAACAAGCAACCAAATTGTTCAGTCAAGAGAGGCGTGTGGACTGATCTAGCATTCATTTTCCCTCCTACACCTTAGCTGAAAGCGATCCAGCACAGCAGGTTTCACAAAGCAGCTCCTACATGATAATGCAGGCAAGGCACCTTTCCAAAACGTTGTCGATTTGAAGAACACCACTGGCAATGGGCTGTGTGTCCAGCGCAATATACGTACTGGCCGTGCGCGGTGCTACTCCAGACGGACTACAAATACAGAGGTTGTTACACCCCCACGCAAGGACGTTGGGTAATCGATTAGTCTTATCGAAACTTTATACACGACAAATTATATCGATTGCTTCAATTTTGGACATACTCAGATTATATAACCTGAAGACAAAACAGAATGAAATTTTCAGGACACAGCAAATCACGCTACTTGCTCCGTAGGTTAGGTTCCTCACTGCTGGACGCAAGTGGAGTTGCGTCGTCATAGTTTGGCACCAACAGGGCGTCAATACTAACCATTTTTATTATAATAAAATAGGCTAACAGGTTATATATCTGTTTTTTTAAAATTATCCTTATACAGGGTTCCAGAAAGTTGAGACTCCCAGAATTTCTAGACAATAGGCACATGAAGGTGGCAAGGCAAGCCCTATGCACCGGCCGCTTTTACGACCCCCCCCACCCCAGGAAATATTCCTGGTACTCATTTCTGTTACAGGCTGAGTCAATCCCAGGGCCATAGCGTGACCGGAAGGATTATGTCAATGAAAAATTCCAATGACATAATCGGGAATCGAACCCGCGACCTTCCGCCTTGTAAAGCTCTGCCTCAACCAACTGCGCCACTTTACCTTATACTTTCTTTAACATCAGTTATCAAAAATACTTGCTAGACGTCAACATTACAGGGCAAGATATTTATGGTGAACAAGATCACCGCGTAATATGTAACGATTTTAGTGGCACTGATAACAGTTGCAAATCTCGGCGACGCAGAGGGGCGGGAGGTGCTCAAAACTGTTCAGACGCTCTTATGATAACGCGATTTTAAATCCGGTCGATTTCCGTTAATTGGTGCAGCAGGAAGTTACTGCGTTTGTTAATGTCAGTAACACCGAATATGAGAGCCGTCTGCTGTTCCGTGTGACGTAAACCTGCACGGCAGTAGATTAAAGTACACCATTTTAACGTTTAATTGCACACTTTAATTAAGGTAAAGTGTAGAGAGAATGCCAATAATTGTACCCGGCTTTGCAGCAGCCTACAACATCAACAATCCTATGTTTTGTATATACAGTACCAACTCGAATTTTTGCATTTCCCACTCTTCCTATCCCTTGCAAATATAAATTAATTTCACATGAACAAAATTGTATATATTATTGTAAACAACACAGGTACAAGAATATACAATTTGGTTACAAAATACCTCACATTCTTATAATAAAACCAACTAGATGCACTAATTTCTCAAATTTATTTTTGGAATAAAATTCTACGTGTTTCGGACAGTTCGTCTGTCCATCATCAGGAGTGTTTCACTCTACATACAGCAATGGTATATGTCATACAGGTTTTCTGGCAGCTTGCAAGCTGTCAGCAATACCTGTAGGTATTGCTGTGTGTACAGTGAAAAACTCCTGATGATGGACAGAGGAACTGTCCGGAACATGTAGAGTTTTATTCCAAAAATAAATTTTAGAAATTAGGGCATCTAGTGTTTTTCATTATAAGAATTTATCACGATGCACGGTAACCTGAACGTTAAATACCGTACCTTTTCTATGTCTGGCTTATGTTTGTGAAGATACTCAGAAAGAACAAAAGAGCATTTAAAAATTCTCCTTTTTTTTTCTGAACGTCTCTTCCCCACGTCACTCCCAAGACACAATATTAACCGCATAACAGTAACATGATAAGGCAGTCCATCTCGTGACCATTTTCATATAGGCGACAATTTCTTACCGAGTCTCTACAGAACGCAGGCAGCAATACCTGCTTTGATTAACCATCCATGGTTACGTAAGAGATGGTCGACGCAACCAGGTTTTTAAGTGCTTAAATAAACAACACTTTTCGAAACACCAGTTCACCATCAGGCCAACAAACGTAATATAAGATATAAAATGTGAATACAAAGGAAGAACATGCGCATCTCTGTATTTCCCTTTTATGTATTCTATTACGTGTTTTGGCCTAGTAGTGACATGAACAGTTGAAACATTTTGTTTTGACGTTTTACTGACCGTGCATCTCAGTATATTTATCTCAGTAATTAACCAACTTGATGCACAAAATTTGTTTCACAATAAGTTTTATTTCATGCCTCTACATGTTTCGAGCACATGTTCTCGAAACATGTAGAGGCATGAAATAAACGTATAAAAAAACAAAAATTTTGTGCATCAAGTTGGTTAATTACTGAGATAAATAGTTGAAACATGTCGCCTTATTAAACACTTACAAACTCAGTTTTATCGAATTTCTGATTCTCAGCAATTAGCATACAGGCACAATGAGGATGTAGAAATTTCAAATACTTATGCATGTTCATCCAGCGCCAGATTCAACTTGAAAAAGCAACTCTCCTTAAAAATTATTTCAGCTTATAAGTAATATTATAATTCGATAAGTAACAAAATGATCTGGACAAAACAGACATATTGGTGTGGCGAGGATCTGATTTGATCTGAAAAGATAACATAACTTTTTGTCTCAATAGACTCATAAGCCCTAAATCCCATTATTATTTACAGTGACCGCAAATGTTTCTACTCTGAAATGCAAAAGAGCCTGCCAATGCTATTGTGGCAACAAAACTACACACAAACGAACACAATAACTAACGATAATACAAATACACCCTACGACCTTCAATATATTAAATCACTTATCCCTGTGAGTCTACAGGACCTTCTAATTCAAGAAACAAGTGTATAAATTTGTTTCCACGATGTGCTATATCTTGGAGTGGGCTGTACCAGGAGGTTTGCATTGCAGCTGTGACGGACCAATCGATCCCCAGGGCGGGGCCGGGACGGATCGTGACACGTGACTCACAACTGGAGAAAGAAGCATATTTGGGGATTAAATATAGCCTGAAGTTACTGCCACCCTCAATTCTCTCTTAAAGCGGACAGGTGAGCGACCTTGGTCAAGACATTTGAACTTTTTGATCATACGTTCCTGTATTTCATACAGCGTCTGCATTATCGACCGCTCCACCGCACCTACTAATTAGTACCAAATCGCATTACCCAATACAATAAAATAATAAGACTCGTGGCAACATAATGGAGCAGAATCCTGAACACTGAATACAGATATTGCTAATGGGCTGGCTGCTTTTGAAAGAAAAGTTTCACGAAAATGTTTTGGGGAATTAACGTAAATGGGAACAGGAGAAAACGATACAATGAAGGCTTAATGCAGCTGTTTGGACTTTTATATATATTTTCGTTTGTCAGAATGAGTCTGCTGAGTTGAATTGGTCAAATAGAATGGATAGTAAAAGAAAATGAAGCCCAGTATTTACAAATAGTCCTCAGGAAAGTCGACTAATGGGTCGACCAAAAAACAGACGGTGGAACTGTGTACAAACATATTAATAAATGCAAAATTGAAAAATGGAAAGAGAGGTCAAGAAAAAGAGCTGTTATTTTTAAGCTAATGGTTCCGTGCATCGTAATTCAATATTAATAAAAATCCAACCAGATGCAACAGTATGCAGATATTTATTTACTGCAAAGTCACTCTACATGTTTCGGGTGTCACAGCACCCA
>Ga0131853_10017737_pt1 | contig 12963 bp, 12 predicted proteins | sample TergutLab28metaG_FD_92764 | JGI IMG/M metagenome (GOLD analysis project Ga0131853, IMG submission 92764) | Labiotermes labralis P1 segment gut microbial communities from Petit-Saut dam, French Guiana - Lab288 P1 (version 2) (version 2) | ecosystem: Host-associated > Arthropoda: Insects >...
GTGTGTGTGTGTGTGTATGTATGTATGTATGTGCGTACGCATGTACCTGCTTACATCTGTCATTTCATTATGTAGAGGTACATAGAGTATAAAACATAATTACTGGTATTTAATTCCTTATCTTGGTTCCCCAACCAGTCTATGCACGCTAATGTACACACGCTACGTTATATTACATAATTGCATAAACGTATACACACTTAAATGTGTAAACATATACACTTAATTAGTTACTAGAGCCGAACATATATGCACACATACACGTAAAAAGTAAATTTTACACTATGAGAGAGGGGAAGTGGAGGATTAGTTCCACTCTTTCTTTAACCTGAGCGCCAGGTGGAGGTGGATGGGCAAAGCCACGTCCCGGCAGCTTTATCCCCGGGAAATACTCAGTAACATTTGTACAGGAGGTGGGCCCCAGAGCCGGTCTGGACGGGTGCGGAAAATCTCCTCCCCACCGGAGTTCAAACCCCGCACCGTCCAGAGAGTAGAAAGTCGCTATACCAACTATGCTATGCCGCCTGATACATATGATTACATCACGCATACACCGACTGAGGGGCCTACCCAACCTCCTATTCAATGAGCACTGAGAGCCCTTTCCGTGGGGGTAAAAGCGGCCGAATCCAAGGCTAAATACTCTGTGCGTGACTTCAGGCTTCTGCCGCGATCTAAATGAGACCTGCATTCTTGTGGAATTTCACGCACTATAGGTTGGTAGCTCCGTACCGAGGTTTCGGGACATCCTATCGGTCACCAGAAACCTGGGTACGGAACTATCATCCTACGCTGCGTAAATTACCCCCCCCCCACCGCCCTTGCCCCATAAAAAAACGCAGGTATGACCACTCTCTTCCACCTTGTGCCGAAGTTATGAACATCTGGAGCTATACACTCACTCCACCATACGCCTTCGTGACCAGCATTGGGACTAATTTGCCCATTCGTTTTATCACTCGGACACAATAGCAGAATAAAAGACAGTACCAAAAACAAACGTGTCGTCGCCATGTATTCTACACCAAACGCTAAACGCATTACGCATGTAACAGCACTCCATCTGAGCAACATTCCACAAAACCCATTAATAATATGGATTAAGGACATGCCTCAGAGTGTCGCCATATTTCACTCCCGCTGTACAGATTGACATGAAACGAACGAGAACAAAAAGTCTTTCCTCCAACAGAAAATTCCAGGAAATATATCGCTTTACTAAAAGTACGTTTTATAACCGACAGGTGCCATATTTTAATTATACTTCACTCCGAAACTGGATTAAATAAAAATCACCGTGACCAATTAAACGACAACCACACATTACCATTCCATAACGCCACTAATTACGTTTCAGTTTAATTAGCGAATACCAATACTTGTCAACTGTCAGTTCCGTTATTAATCAGATGTTAAATTTCATTAGTGGAGGGTCAGTCGGTGTATCCTTGACCATTAGCGCATGAATTGTTGGGGGAATCAAGGGATATTGCACGGACTGACAGCCGTCAGTCTCCTATAGTATCAACATACAACTGTGCGAACTGGATTTGGGTACACGGGTTTATGAATAACAGAGGGAATTTACGCAGAAAGCCGTTGTGAAGTAGGAAATTGGTGCAGAGAAAATCGGGCCATAGGTTGCGATACAGCGAGCAGAATATTTGTTTATCGTTACATAGAATGGCGCAAATGTTCGTGACAACCATCTCTATACATGTTGCTTATAGTGCCCAGTGGGCCTTACACCACTCTGCCAGATACATAACCACACTTGGGCTGAAAACTAAACTTCTGCTACTTAAGAATTTCTGCTTAAATCTATGAACTACATAGCATCAAAATTATAGTGACAGGGGAATTTAACTTACAAACACCGTGTTGCACAGGGTCTAAATAAAATCTAATTTTCGAGTTTAAATTGGTATACACATTTTATCCTGTATTTTAACACATTTCTCATTACGTACAAAGAGTAATATAGGAAGAAAATACGAAAGTGCATAAAAATTTGACAAGAAAGTTTTACCCCTGGAAAAGAAAGCCATGGCTGAACTGTACATGAAAAAAAAACAAGGAGAAAAATTTTAAGTTCTTGCTTAATACTTGGGGAAGAGGGCACGTTTCAATGCCTTGATCACAAAATTTTACGTCAATAGCAGCAAAGTATACTTTCCAGACTCAAACCCTACAAATGTGAGAGCTTTGAACAAGAGACCTAACATGAAATCTCATTTCGCTGAAACTCTGGTCTAAAACTGTAAAAATAGAAAAAAAAAAGTCACGTCTTTCTTTTCTCTTCTTGAAGAGTGGCGACGGGTAACAAATTTCTGAGATGGTGAATGACAAACCGCACGGTACACATTTCTCCAAAACAAATTACACTTTAAGAAATCAAATCTATACAGAAGACAGGTCACATACACAGAAGTAACTGATTTGAACATATTCAGTAAATGGACAAGGTAGGCCTACAGGTTCCGAAAATACAGTGAAATATCAAGAACAATAACACAACGATTCGAGAGTTAACTTTAAAAAAAGACTAATGGGCAATTTGTCGGATGACAAAAAATACCGCGCTTAAACTATTTTCGCGTTGGGCTTCACATAAGTCGTATTTCACAGAATCAGAGCAAAAGCGCCCTGTTTAGATTTTCCCAGACAGACAGATTTTTTTCCGTAACTGCAAAATGCAGTAGAAAAACACATTATTGTAAAAGCAAAAATAGACCACGAACGTTTATTCCAAAAAACGAACAAATATTATTTACATTTTCCCGCTAACATTACCAGTTTCTGCGAAACGAAGCGGGCCGGACGGACAGATGGATAAACACCCTGAATTGCACACACATATCTACACATGGATAATATGAACTGATGTCTGGTGTTTTAGTCGTGTACCGTTCTGAGCACCAACGCAGTAAATAAAAAATTCTATTTTTAAAATGGATTTCTTAGGTTCGATTCCCAGTTACTCCCTGTCCCTAGTCCAGAACAGCTCTGCGGCACACATAGCCTTAAAAAACTTACACAGATACGTAATATTTCTTGCCGAGGGATAGGAAACGTCACAGATTCTCAAGAAATGCCAGTTTGGTTGTCTTGTGTCTTATCACCCTCTTGCTGTAAGGGAAAATGCAGAAGCTCTAGTAGCTGCTACTAGGGAGACTGGACTAGAAGTAAGTACTGATAAAACTAAGTACATGGTCATGTCTAGAGATCAGAATGCAGGAAGAATTCTCAATGTGAGGATTGATAATAGTACCTTCGAGAGGGTGGAAGAGTTTAAATATTTGGGAACAACTTTAAGAAATCGAAATTCTATTGCGAAAGAAATTAAGAGTAGCTTGAGTTCAAGAATTGCTTGCTATCATTCGGTGCAGGAACTTTTGTCTTCCAGGTTGCTATCCAAAAATTTAAAGATTAAGATATATAGAACTATAATTTTGCCTATTGTTTTATATGGGTGTGAAACTTGGTCGCTGATATTGCGGGAGGAAAGGAAGCTGAGGGTGTTTGAGAACATGGTGTTGAGGAGAATATTTGGACCTATGAGGGACTAGGTAACGGGGGAATGGAGGAGACTGCATAACGAGGAGCTAAATGATTTGTAATCCTCACCCAATATTGTGCGGGTGATAAAATCGAAAAGAATGAGATGGGCTGGGCATTTGGCGCGTATTGGTGAGGAGAGGGAGTGTATAGGGTCTTGGTGGGGAAACCCGAGGGAAAGAGACCACTGGGGAGACCTAGACGTAGATGGGTGGATAATATTAGGACGGATCTCCAGGAGGTGGGATGTGGGTATATGGACTGGATTGGACTGGCCCAGGATAGAGACAGGTGGCGGACGCTTGTGCATGCGGTAATGAACCTTCGGGTTCCGTGAAATGCGGGGAATTTCTTGACTAGCTGCAAACCAGTTAGATTCTCAAAAAGGACTCTGCACCATGGAGTAAGTAAATATGACGCAGTATCTCATATACAAGGGTACGCATATGATCATGGACTCGCTTTTTCCCGGAGTTAGCAGCCATCACAATAGACACATTGTGATTCACAGCTACGTACATCATGAAGCGTTGATTATTGCCTCATTCAGCAAACGCAGTAGTTAGAGTAAACTCATTTGATTGTATTAACGTTAATACATTCGATTCAATTGCCCTAACGTATAACATAACGAATGGAACACAAATAGTAGCATAGGAACTAAATGACATATGATACTTGGATTATAACTCACATATTTTTTCATTTATTTAATATTAAAATACAATATTTTCGTCCTTAAAAGGTCATCGTCAGGTGCCAAAATTATAACATACATTGAGAAAACTTCTAAGTAAAATTTCTCAAAGAATTTTATAACTGTGATATCCTACTACGGTATTGTAAGGCGGAAAAATATTGCACTTTGATATTAAATTACTGAAAAATTATCTGGGTTTTAATCGACGGTTTATTTTTTACTTCTTTACATACGTGTCATAACGGGATATAAAACAAAAATCGAACTAAATGAAGCATATTTTCCCTAAGATGTTTCAACCTGCACCCGGAATGTTGAAAAAAAGACCACTGTTAAATAATAATTACACAACTTAGCGACATAATTAGAAATCTTTACACAGAAACTTTTTTGATATGTAATCTCTATTCATATTTAATATCTATCTCTGACACAAAATTTCAAACGATAGCACCCAAAGGTTGTTTACTGGCGCACAACCATAAACCAAATACGTTTCGCATGTGAAACAAATACACAAAGAACTGTCGAAGACTATCAGAACATTTACATTCCCAATTTGAAGTTCATAATTTCACTTACTGAATTAATAAACACATTGCACTGTCGCTGTCAAGCACATTTCCTATCACATACGTTATGAAATGTTCCCCAGTACATCCACAAACAAAAGTTCCGTCGCAATGTCAGAGCCATATAGGATGAAAAGCGTATGGAACTCTCTGAGTGCGATTGCATTGTTCTGAACTCTGTTCGGAAATGAAAGTTCCCAATTATCTTTCGCCAATTAGTACTACAGTAATACGCAACATAATGCTAGACCACAAACCAACATAAAAAGGACTATTAACTTTTTTGAAAAGATAGATTGACCCAATTACACACAGAAAGTAGGATATACCCGCAGAATGTGGCAATTGAGGCGCGTTAGCTCTATTGTTTCTCCAAATGTTAAATTCGTGAATATATTCCAGAAAAACTCTAAGTACAGATTTATTCAAAATGATTATCGGGGTTTTAAAACTTGTCATACACAACACACTCGAGGTAGGAGTATATGTTTTTCTTTTTTTTTAATTTAATAGAACAACACTCGAAGTGTTTGTTACATACCTTACAGATGCTCTTTGAGAATATCTAGATCCATCGGTGTAACTACATACTCCAATCTCAAGTACGAGTATATCATACACAATACACTTGAGATAAGAGTTTGTAGTTGCACCGATGGGTCCTGAAATTCTCAAAAAGCACCTGTAAGATATCTAAAAAAACTTGGAGTGTTGTTCTATTACATAAAAAATACATATACTCCTATCTCAAGTGTATTACGTATGACAAGTTGTTAAAACAGCGACAATCGTTTCGAATAACCCTGTATTTTGGCACAAGCAAATTCACAATTATCGTCATATAACAGGGAGATATACATAAAATCGACATCTCTTAAACTACGATATACAATGTTTAATAACGTCGCACTCTATGCTTGATGCTCAATTTCATCTTCATTCTCGGTCATTATCTCGCACATAACACTCTCTCAACTATAACAATCGCATCTTTGGTCTCAGCGCGTACATTACTCTCGCAAATTAGAAAGACAAACCATGGGGATATATCGTAAACATACGTAGGTCTTCGCTTAAACTGCCTGTTATTTGCGAATGATTATAACCATAGTGAGAATGTTTTGATAGATTTCATTAAAAATCCAAAGTCGGAAATTTTAGGAGAATCCACCCGAAGGACAGAACAGACATAACGAAGCTAATGGTCATTTTTCGGAATTATTTGCGAAAGTACCCAAAAATTCGTTCCACAATTTCTTCCAGATTACACATTTCTAACATCTTGGTAATAAGTTTAAGCGGTAATTATATCAACCTACTCCGTGACAGAGACCAGCTCTCTCTGCCCGGCCCAATAGAGAAGCCCTCTGCCACCTCACGACTGGGACAGAGCCAGTCTGCTGAAAGATAGTTGTATAAATAAACCCAGCACAATGGAAAATGTCCAAAACATTAGTCAAACCCGTAATAAGTAGCACCTAAAAGCGGTAGGGAAAACCCTCTTATTTGTTCCATGAGGGAAACGGAGATTGTCTCCAAGAGCCAAGGTCACATCCTCCTGAAACAACACTGCACTTACAGCGAACTCAACTGGTGCCTTCTTCTCACTTCACACTTCCCGTGTACAATGGTTCCCAGAAGGGCCGTTTTCTCACAGTTCCATGTCTTTCCTGTGACGGAAACGTTGAGGGCTTTAATAAAAGGACAGGCCTGTAACTCATCCATTCCTGTGTACCTAGTAATGAAATTCCTTGCAAGGTACCTACAACCGAGCGCACACTCACTTCACCTCAACATGAACAGTGAAGATACATGCTCCTCCAAAACACCGGTTTCCACCTAAAAGGCGGTATGGTGTTACAACCCACAATATAACACTGTGGATGGATAAAAATGTACACATTTCACAGTAACAAATAATCACCTAACGACGCGAGTAGAACCAAATCCCAAGAAGTAGTGTACAACAAACGAAATATAGAAATAGACAATGTGCAACACAGACTGCGGTGTAATGATTAAACCAGCAGCAGGAACCTTTAATTTTAGCTGTTGCAGCCTAACAAGTAGTACCGTTGTTTGATATGTCCATTCAACTGCATAACACATCAGTCACTGCTTTCCAATATGGCAACTGCATAACGCTGTTAATTTTAGCCGACCATATTTATCGGTTACAAGTGTTAGTTCCCTGCAATTCCCCGTCTCAAAACTGGAAGTTAGGGTTCAAATTACAGCCTGAGTTTCGGATTTACTCATTTTATGGTAACACTCTGGACTTGGAGAACAAATCGCATATGTCTGCAGTTTCTACGTTAAGCGATTGAGGCGTAGGAACGTGAATACCCAACAGTCGGTCCCCAAACATGGCGTGATTCAAACAGTGAGCAAGCAGTCCTCGGTGCAGTCCCTTTGGGGACAGTCGTCACTATATATACAGCTATTTCAGTTATATATTACCTTCAAGAATAAAATCTAGACGGGCAGAAACGAAATTTCATTGCAGTAAACCTTGCCATAGCTTTCATCTGAAACATAAATAATACATATTCTAACAACAGTAGCAAATTTAATGTAGGCATCACGTAGACCGGAAATCAGCCGGTAACCAATTATTCAATAGAAAAAAGCGCTGCCATTTACGCTAATTTTGCATCGGTTATTCGTGCATTTATTTGCTTTTGGTTTTAGTGACACTTTGAATAGTTCGGATTAGGTATCTTCGTCTGTCAGTAACCTCAGTGAAAAATGAACTAAACAGAACGTTGAAGAAACCTCTCTAGGCTAATTTAAGATAACATGCCAGCATTTTCCGGAAGAGACAGAGAACAGCCGCAAAAACCTTGTCAGTAGAGTTGGTCTCCGGCATAAAGCAGAATTTCGGAATCAACGAATGAGATGAAACGAAAACAATCAGTCATGAACTGCAGGCGACAGAACTGTTAAGGGCCCATTACGAAAGCTATGAAATATGCCAGCCAGGATAGCAGCCGAAACCTCTCCAGATTTCAAACATAAACGCAATGTGTCTTGATACTCGTCTGCTGCAGACACAGATGTAGAGCAGGTAGGCCAAAAATGTCCGTCACAATACTCATTCCCCCTTTTATATCAAAATATAACAAAATTCTCCTCGCTTTAAATAGGGAAATCCGTCAGAAAGACGGAGTCCTTTTCGGGTGAATATATGTTATGTCGCATACCAGGTAAAACTAACTTTCATCACACATATGAGAAATTTTCAATGATAAAATTATAGATCAGACTATAAACTCATGACATTGCAGTGTACAATGTATCGACATTGTAAAGTGAAGTTTTTGATATTCTATTTAGAGCTTGTCACCTCTGTAAACAAACTTAACTAGATAATAAGAGGAAATTTAAAAAAAATAGGTAAACATTCTGATTCCGAAAACTTTATTCGGACTTCGATGTATACATGACACATGGGTAGCAGATGGTACACGTCAGACCCCCATGTCGTCACCAGTGGCATTTCAAATCTGTCCCACCGCGGTCCCAGAACATGCATATCGGCGTAGAACAAATCAGTATCAAGTGTCTGCAGACAAGTGGTGACAGCTTACTCCAGAACGGAGCCTGTTGCAAATCGCTTGGCAGCCACGTGCTTGTTAAGGGGTCCAGAGCAATATAAATCACTGGACGCGAGATCGAGAACTGCATGGTTGGTGGTCCATAACTATCATCGAACGAACCGTAACCAGTCACAAGTACGGTTGCCTTTGTAAAGGTAAAGCAATCCCTTTTCAGGCCTGGACAGGCCCTGAGGGTTCCAGGAGGCTGATCCTCCCAGATTTCCAGGAAATCGGCACACGAAGTTGAAAAGGCTGTCAGCCCTAAGCATCGGCCACTTTTACCCTCCAGGAAATATTTCTAATACTCACATCTATTAGAGGCTGAATGGACTACAGAGCCATAGTGCGGCCGGAAGGATAAAGTCAGTGAAAAATTTCAATTGGGAATCGAACCAGCGACCGTCCGGCATATATTGCAATGCCTCACCCAAATGCGCCACCACTTGCCCCCACCAGTTGGCTCAGTAGCGCCCAGTAGTTTTCACCGCTGAAGACCCCTTAAGAAAGGTCTGGCCGGCCAGCGATTTGCAACGGATGTGCGGCAAAATATCACATACTAGCAACACCAACTTCACACTGATTTATTCCGCGCTAGTATACAAACCTTGTTGCCACGGTAAAAGAAATTCCTCAGTTTCAGTGGTGGCTAAATAGGGTCTGAAGTGTACCATCTGCTAACCGTGTGCCATTTACGCATCGAATTCAGAATGTAGTTGCAGACATCACTTTGCTACATTTATTTTTGAGAAGCTTTGTGTACATATCAAAGAAAGGCCATAAAATTGGAACAAAACTCTGCTATTGGTACAATAGGTCCACATATGTTGCCTAAATAACAAACCATTTAGACTTACATTCAGTGACGTTTCACACCTACCCAAGGGTTTAGTGTTAGTCAAAAGGGCAGACGTCACTTAGCAGCCAGACTATAGCAGTCTTCCCCAGTGTAGTTAGATAAAACAACAGAAACCTACGGTAAAATGCTAAAATGGGCCCATAGCATTGAAACAAATTATTCGTGTAATTTAAAATTCCTTTCTCTAGAACTTTCCAGTGCCGTAATATATTGCTTCTTAAAGCAAACTTTGAAACGAGACAAAATGTATCATACATAATCCTTCCTTAAACATAAGGATTAATTATGACTAATGTTCGCTTATAGCAACTATGTCCGGATTTCTTGTGCAGTATCTAACTAATCTGCGTAATTTAAAGCATTTTAGAATCCGTAAGAAAACTAGCCGTTATAGTTGGCATAGACCTTACGTTACGTATAATCGGATCACAGAAACTAATTTAGAGGGTGAAAGATTTACAACATTATCTATCATAAAATACTAGTACAAATAAGTTTCGAGTAGTATCGTAATCTGCACTGAAGCAAGACTGTGTGAGGAAGCAACCGGAACAAGACTGGGGGAAAATATGTTCAACTGTCATTATTGATTTGTACTTGAAAAATCGTGTTTAAACACGACACTTTCTATCACGCAGTACCATTCAATAAATCGAGGGGTTGAGCTCATATTTTCTGTGTCCAAGTCGCACGCACACACACACGTGATGCTGCACACATTCTTTATCTTGGCACTTAGCAAAGGTAGGTGGCGGGATCGAAAATGTGCCTGCTTTCACCCCAGCAGATAAAACTCGATGTACCCAATGAGTAGGAGGTTGAGTGGGCTCCAGATTCGTGGATACGGTGGCAATGAGCAAAGTTGCTTCCGCTTCGGAAATAGAAATCCGCAGTTGCTTCACAGGCCAAGCTCTTTCTCTTATATACTAATAGGATCTCTTGTTTCATGGCTGACCTTTTAACTCAAATTTAGGTCTCTGTTCAAGGGAGAAAAGCATTCTCCAATCCTTTGTACCACACAACCCAGCAATCTACAACTCTCTGTTAGTGTGTGTATATATATCAGCCGTCAATATTAGTAATACCGCAGCCCATCAATGGACACAATACTGAGCTACAACCACCTACTTTCTGTCGTCATTAAGACATTTCACCAAGTTCCATCTAAATTTTTTTCTCCCATTCCCTTCCCTGCTCTCTAATTGGTCAGACCAGGAAAGATTTCTCCACTTGATATCCGCAGGCTTTTCTAAAATCCGAGGTAAATTACCAGTCCACTTCAACGTCCTAGGGTCATGTATCCTAGCAACACTAGACCATCAGTACGAACAATGAGCCAAAAGTCCCTCGACATGTAATATAGGCCCTACTAATTCCCTACTTCCTTTTTGCATCCCAAGTGATATAACCAAGCAATACACACGTACCCACTCAATGACAGTACATTATTCAGGTTTGATACACAATATTTACTACAAGGCCACATAATGACGCATAACGGCAATTATGACAACGTCCGTAGCAATAGTACATGATCCAGAGATTTGAGGATATCACAGTGATATCAGCTAATTGCTCCGAAACCGCAGTACCTACGTACCATTGTACAATCACAGCCCAGAGGACTTAAAAATCTTGCAAGACCATTACACACACTGAAGCGGTCACTGAAATCAGCAACACAGCAAAATACAGTCCCGCCACTCTCAGTCACGACCTTGAGCGAATCATGTGACTTAAGAACAACTTAAATATGAATGCATAATGATTCAGAAGCTGAAAGAAGGGAAGTCGGGAGGTAAAACGGGTTCCCATGCAAACTTCACAACTCAACTCGTTCTACAGTGGATTCTGTAGCCTGGTGTGTTCGTCTCGACTGAACGTGAGATCGTACAGCCTCACACAGTGCAGAGAACAAGAAAGTAGCGAGGACTGAGTAGAGCTTACAATAGTACAGACAGAAGAATTCTCTCATACTGCCCATCAGTTTCTCTTACCGTGAATAGGATACACATCCAAGTGATAAACATGTTAATCACTATGTTAACGGTGATACACACATCGTTGTTAGACAGCTAAATTTCTTATTCCTATTATTCGGGGACATAAACGAGTTGCAACTGAATGCGGGCACAACTACCTCCTTTTGGAATGTACGTAAGGCAACGATGACCCCAAGTATTTCGTGATACCTTTATTTCAACTTTCCGAAACACATTGCGGATCTTGTAAATGAAACCAACTTGGTGCACAAATTTTCTTAGTATGTTTATTTCTTTTCTCTACATGATTCGGGCGACTATGTGCCCATCATCAGGAGAAATAGCTGTATCTACGCGACACTTGGTACTTGTTACTCTGTGTGGATGACTGTCTGGTATGCATACCAGACAATTGGTGCTTGTTATTCTGTGTGGATGACTGATATGCTTACCAGACAGTCATCCACACAGAGTGACAAGTATCGCATAGATAGTTATTTCTCCTGACGATGGGAACATAGTCGCCCGAAACATGTAGAGAAAATAAACAAACACACTAAGAAAAATTGTGTACCAAGTTTGTTTTATTTACCAAATTATACAGGGACGCTGGTCAACAAAACCTAACATTCAGAGATATTTGACTGTGGGCCAACACAACTGCCTGTTTCCACACATCTTCCCCGCCAAATCCAAAGAGCTGTGTATTCTTTTGATGGAAGGCAAGGGTTCATTACAGTGGTCACAACAGCTAGCCACTTATCACTGTCTACGACCAGATCAATCCAGTCCACGCCCTCCCATAACACTTCAAGATCAATTTTAATATTTTCCTTCCAACTATGCATAGTTCTTCCTAAAGTAACCATTATATTTACTAAATGGAAATGGGCTGTAAGCATAAGGTATGAACAAGTACTTTGAATGGAAATAAAATACAGAATAACTACGTCAAAATACACAAAATCAATTCTACGTTTACCCGACCACAGCTTTTTTTTTTAAAAGAAGCCACCCGTTGTGCAATAACAATTGTACAATGTATTATACACCGTCAGTACACAACAACATCAATATAGTGATATAATGTATGCAATAGGTTACGCTGTGGCTTCTTTAGTTTTTCTTTTTACCTGTATAGAAACTTAATTTCATATTCGAGACGAATCGTGTGAATTTCGTTCTGTTATACGCGAAGCTGGGGATGTGACCGGTATGGCGTAATTCAAAATGAATTTCTTGGTGAGGCACAATCGGTTAAAGAAGATATCAGCACAGCATTTCAGTACCTTAAACTTTAAGTTCTTATATTGATAGATAGAACGTGCTTGACTGGCTATGAATTTGGCAGAAGCCATCCCGTTGTGCAGTAACAATTTTACAATATGTTATATACCGTAAGTGAGATGGGCTGGGCATGTGGCGCGTATGGGTGAGAGAGGGGTGTGTGTAGGGTCTTGCTGGAGGAACTGTAGGGAAGGAGACCACTGGGGAGACCTAGGCGTCGATGGGTGGATAATATTAGGATGGATCTCCGGGAGGTGGGATGTGGGTGTTTGGACTGGATTGGGCTGGCCCAGGATAGAGATAGGTGGCGGACGCTTGTGAGTGCGGTAATGAACCTTCGGGTTCCGTGAAATGCGGGGAATTTCTTGACTAGCTGCAAACCAGCTAGCTTCTCAAGAAGGACTCTGCA
>Ga0131853_10017738_pt1 | contig 12962 bp, 8 predicted proteins | sample TergutLab28metaG_FD_92764 | JGI IMG/M metagenome (GOLD analysis project Ga0131853, IMG submission 92764) | Labiotermes labralis P1 segment gut microbial communities from Petit-Saut dam, French Guiana - Lab288 P1 (version 2) (version 2) | ecosystem: Host-associated > Arthropoda: Insects >...
CAAAGAATGTTGCCGATTCAAGGAATACGAGTGCCGCCTTAATTTCGGCATCGGTTCCCCAGTTGCGATTCAGGGTATCAAATGCTTTTTTTGATTTTTCGTAGTCCGTCACAGGAACACAGCACAGAGCAGGAGTTCCGTGGCGACTTGACCATTCCCGTGGGTTCTTTGACCCTGTTTTTTCTTTCCAAAGACGGAACAATTGGGATTTTAGTTGATTTTTGCGAAATTCTTCAGCGGCAGCTTTTATCTTAATATTACAATCCGTTTTGGGTAGCTCAAATAAACCCGTTGATAGTTTGCTACGGATTTCACTTATGTCGCTGTCACTTAGGTCTTCAAGATATGGCTGATAAACTTCAGCAAAAATACGCCTGTCATTGTTGAGAAGTTCCCTTATTTCTGCACCATGTGTGGTCAATTCTACATGGAACACCTTTAACTGTTCATGCAAAATATCCTCTTGCTTGCAGATTTTGAGAAGCGTATCTAAGATTTTTGCTAATGCGGGAAATTTTGTGCGTAGTGCTTCGCACGATATACCGACGAATTTAATTTTTTCACGCCAGTCTCTATATGCTTCTGATAAAGAACGCGCAGTCGCATTCAAAATAATATTACTCTCTTTAACGACACCGTACTCAGCAAGCAACTTTCGTATTTCGCTCTCGCCCATAGCCTTATCCCAAAGGCACGAGTGCTTTACTGCGAACAGTCGACGAATATCTGTAAGTACATTGTTTTCTGAACCAATATCTTTAGCGAGTTGTACTATTTTACCGTTTTCAAAAGACGCGAGAAACATCTCCATCCCTTTACGACAGTTGTCGCTTGTGAGCAGTGCAGAAAGGTTGCCAGAGAGTGTAGGTTTAGTCGAGGCTAATCTGCCAATTTCCACAGCCTTTTTGTGTGCCTCTTTTCCTTCTTTTTGAACAAGCTCGATATATCGTTCTACTACATCGTAAACCCCAATTGAATCGACTTCCTCAAGACACCATATGGGCAAATGAAACCCACGCATTTTTGATGACACAGCTATAGCAGCTTGTCCGGCTGAAGAACAAGTATTTGGTGGAACGTCCCATATTTTTTCGGTAAGCTCATAAAATGCCATTTCGTCAGCGGTCATTTTTACGATGTAAGTTGCTTTTGGAGATTTACCGATATAATTGCCTATCATCTCGGCAAGTTTGCCTTGAGTCATCTGCTCGTGTCCACCATTTGTATCGCTATAGCGATAATCCTTTGCACCGTATTCCTTCAATAAAAAGCCGGTAATAAATGCGGATAAGTTGCACGGTGCAAAACCGAATTTACTTTCAAGCAAATCGTAAATGTCGCCTATTGAGATTTGACCTTCTCCGTCACGAGAAAAAGCCGCTTCAATACGCTTGTCCACTTCGATTTTAATTTTCGATATGGGAAGAGATACCGTAGAAGGATTCTCCCAATACCTTTCAACATTCCAAACGGGCGCAAGCGTATGTTTTTCCAATCCGACAACTACTCCGCTTGTTGTTTGGATAATACCTGATTTTACGGACTGCTTCATCGCCGGAGTTATTTTCATTTGACTTTCTGAAAGCATCCCTTTGTTGGCAAAATCGTAAACATACTGGTATTTTGTTGTTACGATTGTTTGGAGAACGCTTGAAACACCTTGCCCGTTTCCAAGTTTTTCACCATCTTGATTTGCGTATGAATAAACAACAAACTGCCCATTGTAGATACGATTTTTCCAGTCTTGGTCTAATACACGCTTCGCTTTGTCCGAGCTTTCGCGCGACGAGGAATTGTTGTTGCCTTGGTAATATAAAGCCATAGCAGTGAAGTCAACATACTGTTCGAGGGCTTCCTCTCCAAGGGGTGTTGAAAGTGCATCAACAAACACGATATTTTCATACTGCTTATCGGCAACAGCTGCTCTGAGCATCTTACGAAAATCAGCCGCCTCTTCAGCATCCCTTGCAAAAGCAATTACTGCATGAAACTTCCAAGGATTGCCTCCGCTATCTGCTGTATTGCGAACAATATTAATCGTGCGGGTAAAGTCGGCAATTGTCACCGGTGTTAATTTCCCCGTACCGGGTTCCGACTCAAACCGCAAACGCAGTGCAGGGGAAAGAGATAAGACCGTAGAAAGTCCTCCCTCGTTTACCAATTTTGCTGTTGTGCTGATTTGTCGCACATTCTTCTTGTGGGTTTCGATTTTTTCTTGGTCGCCCGCAAGTACAGCAGCAACATAAGCCTTGCGCCCATCACTTAATGGATTTTCACGCAAAACTCCTTTTTCTTTTAACCCCTTTGCGATATTTTTGCACGAAACATCTAAGCCGGATGATATTCCGGCAAATACATAAGTCAAATTTTGGTCGGTTGCTTTGAAAAGGTCAATCTCGCCGCGTAAACGTTGGTCTATGGCTTGCATTAGGAGTATTGCTTTCAGAACAGTTTTCTCGTCCTCGCGTAATCCTTGCTGTTGTCCATAGGTATCCAAAATCAATCGAATTTCGGGGGCTAAGTTGTTTTTTCCCTTTTCGTAGAAAAAGTCCCATAACATATCAATTGTAAGAAGCGGGTGGTCGTCAAAGGGTCCCGTGTTGTCAATAAACCACTGAAAAGCCTTCACGTCATCTGCACTCGATGTCTTAATGAAATCAAACATACTCCGCTGATTCGACTTGAACGCGGATGCGATATTCTTTAATAATAAGGCAGCCATTGGATGGAGTGGCATTATGTCCTTCATCACTTGATGCTCTGTGATGTTTGCCGCTTTCATAACGGCTGTACGCGAATTGCTCGTTTGCGCGCCCAAATCACCGTCAACCAGAGTATTCCAATCGGTCTTAGCGGCGGGCTTCACATTAAAAGCGTGTCCGATTAAATCAAACGCAATATTGGAGGGTAAATCAATAACAACAGAAACAAAGCGGTCGCTAACTTTTGACTGGTTTCCTCTGTCGTTATCCGCTACATATATTTGCTGCGGTTCATGCGTTACAACAACGAAATAAAACGGCTTGTGTTGAACTAATGCGGCAATCTTTTGAAACTCCGACAGACTTTCCCGGTTGTTCTTGAAGTAATCGGAAAACTCGTCCCAAACAAAAACAATCTTGGTGTTGTTTCTGTCGATAATATCAGTTAACCAAGCGATAAGCCTGTCAGTATCAATCGATAATGCCGTAATACCCTCTTTATCGGAAAGCCTGAAAATATTGTCCATCAGCGACTTAACATCGCCGTCCTTGCGAAGCGCATTTATCACTTCATCGGCGGTGGATTGCGAAAACAATGCTTTCCATTCCTTGTCGGGGTTTTGGAGCAATCTATCAAACAAAACCTTGTGGTCGACATCATCAAGCCAAGCAATAACGCTGTCTTTGAGAGTTTTTTCGCCATGTTCAGGTGATTAGGTTACACTTCTTTAGACAAAAAACGCTCGGTCAAGTAGACTAAGAAAGTCAAAAAAGGAGCGAAAGAAAATGTCAAAGAAAAACCAAACAGCGTACACAGATGAGTTTCGTGAACAAATCGCAAGGCTTGCATTAAGTGGAAAGACAACAAGCCAAATATCAAAAGAGTACGGCCTAGCAAAATCCACCATCCATATATGGACAGAGAAGTACAAGAAAACAGGAAGTTTCCGGGATGCAGACAATCGAAGCGAATCAGAGGCCGAGTTAATACGGTTGCGCAAAGAAAACAAACAGTTACTAATGGAGAATGATATTTTAAAGCAAGCGGCCTTAATAATGGCGAGAAGATAGCTGTTATTAAGGCAAATGCGAACAAATATGGCATATCAGCCATGTGTAGATTACTAGGTGTAACCCGTTCACTGGTGTACTACACTCCAACACCTCACAAGCCAGACATTGAGTTAGAAAACGCAATAATAGAGGAGTTTAACGCAAATCGCAAAGTTTATGGAAGGCGCAAAATAAAGCGAGCATTAAAAAGACGCAAAACACCCCTAGTGGCAAGTCCACGTCGGATAGGCAAGATAATGGACAAGTATGACCTCGTTTCAAAATACACACTGCGACGCAAAAAACGAAAAGCAAGTGACACCAACGAAGAAAACAAGCCGAACCTAGTAGAGCGTAAATTCGATAATCGCAAACCATTGGAAGTAATAGTAAGCGACTTAACCTATGTCAAAGTAGGCGGTAGTTGGCACTACATCTGTCTTATGGTAGACCTGTCCGGTCGTGATATCGTGGGTTATGCAGCAGGCAGAAAGAAGGATGCCAAACTCGTTAGGCAAGCATTTTACAGAGCTGACATAAACCTCCGCAAAATAGACATCTTTCACACCGACAGAGGCGGCGAGTTCAAAAACGAGATAATTGACGACATTCTTCATGCCTTTGGTGTTAAGCGTAGCTTGAGTGCTAAAGGCTCACCATATGACAATGCCGTCATGGAGTCCCTTTACAATGCGTTAAAAACAGAGATGATTTTTGGGCAATCATTCTCTTCTATTGAGGATTTAGAACTCGAACTGTTTGAGTTTGTTCACTGGTTTAATAACATCAGACTACATGGCTCTCTTAACTTTTTGCCTCCTAGAGAATTTAAGGCTCTTGGATTACATCTCTAGGCGGGAAATGTTCGAGCGATTTTTGTCAAAAAAGTGTTGACTATTCACAGGCACGTTTTGCCGAACAAGAGCGGCTTTCACGCTTTCCTGTATTGCAAAAATAAGGTCGCGCGCTGTCGTTATCCCGCCTGAAGCATATCTATGAGCAACAACGATACCTTGTCGTTTATGTCCGATTAGCTTTTCACACAGGTCAGTTTTGGTTTTCAACGGGTCAAACTGACTCCAATATTCTCGGAGTTCATCCTCCGACACCTCGAGGAGCTTTCTCAAGGCATAGGCGCATTGGGATTTTCCTGTGCCGTATGCACCTTCAATCCAAAGTGTCTTCCCGTTATTTTGCCGTGACAATGCACGTTCCATTTCCGTAAGCAGATAAATAAACGTTTTGTGCGGATAGGTGTTATCCCAAGGCGCGCCGGCATTTATCGCTGCGTCGTCAATACAAGGGAAATACCTTTCGTCGACATCGAAGTATTCACGGTATTTATTATCAGCCATTTACTCCATCCCCCTTAAACAGGTTAAGCACATCTTCGGACATTTTGTCTGCAGCTAACGTGATTTTTTCAAGGTCGTGCGTGAACGATGCGGTAATGTAGTCGGGATATTTCGCCGACAAGCCCAACAGGAGCGGCTGCATATCCCCTCGGTCAAGACCAAAAATGCGAGTGGGGCTTATGCCGTCCCTATCTATACCATCATTAAGAAGATTTGCCAGCGTGAACTCTTTGTAATCATCCTCATGTGGGTCGGTAGGGTTTTTCTTCTGTTTTTTCAATTTAGCAGTTCGGTCAGGGTTGCACTTTTCCGCAAACTTGAATAATCCGTAAAGTACCACGCGGGCATCGTTCACGACACATTTAGAACGAACAATTTCACCTTCATCGGAGACATGCCCAAAACGCAAAGTTGTCCCGAAGTGAGTTTCAACAATCCGCTTGTATGCCTTAGCAACAGCATTAGCCGGTCTATCCTTTAATCCGTCTGAAAGGAGCATATCAATCACGTTTTTGCGAGTATAGACATACCCAACATCAAGGTTTTTTACATACCATTCCATTTGAGGATTCGTGGCCACAAGGTTAATCAAAATTAAACCCAATGCCGCATCTGTTTCCCAACCTATGGAAAGAATTAATTCAGCAAACGATGACAAACGGTTTTTTTGAGATAATCCAGCATCCGCTAAGAACACTTTGAACTTCACCTGCTGGTCTGGTCCCAAACTGTTTGATTCGAAGAAAACATCCTTATGATTAAAGAACGCCTCAATCCATTCGGGTTTAGGTGCGTGTTCGGTAAACGAATTAATCGCTCGCATTTTAACTCCTCCAATCGGTATTTTTAATGCATCAAACATCAGGCATCCCGCCGTCACTGAGTGACAGTCTTGTATACCATTATGCTCGAAATCCTCGCAAACATCTTCTTTTTCTTTGCGGCATTTGCTATAATTTTTGCAATGAAAACAATCTTTGCAATAACGGCATCCATTTACTTTAATGTTTTCACCTTCAAAGAATATGCATCCATTTCTACAGTTAGCTTCACATACTGCGCAAGCATTACAATAAGCGGATTTCCGGAATACTTGCCTTAAAATTTTGGCAAGCGACGGATTGTTTTTTAAATCGATTTCAGCAAATGTAACCGTATATCCGTTTTTTGTCGTTTTCATAGAATATGGGATTTCCCAGTCAATGGTTTTTATCCACTCTTTCCAATTCGATGCCGGATTCGAAATAGTTATATAAATTTTTCCATCCTTTGTTTCTTCATAATACCTTCTTGTAGTACCTTTAACAAACCTCCCATCAGCGCGCGATTTCCAAGCGCCCCGATTCATAAAGTCAATTATCCGAGAATCTGTGAATTCTTTGTCACTGGTATCTTTAATTAGGTTAAGGTACTGCACAACGCCATCGGGATAGCTCTTACGCCGCGTAAATTCACTTATCCCTCCAGCCATCGGGCATATTAAGCATCCAGCACGAGAGTTCCCTTTTACATACGTTTTATTGGTATGGATGCTATTTGCAAAAATATACAGAAAAACTTCAGCAGATGTCCACTCCAAAATTGGATAAAAATCGTACTGACCTTTAACTTTTTTGCCATAATTTTCATATTCATATTCGGCGCGTGTAGCACTTTCATGCGCACGAACGCCAACGAACGATAAACCGGTGAAATCGTTTTTTCCTGTTACCTCCCGCAGCCTTAATGCCTGCGGCGCACTTTTATGAACAGAACAACACCATCGCAGCACCCGCGAAGGCGGACCGAACATCGACCAAGATTCTTTGGGGGGCAGATGTGATACGGCGATGTAAAACGGAATTTCCTCATCGAAACACTGTTGTTTGATTTTCTCCACGACTTCATATGTGTCCGGGAATTCCATACCTGTATCTCCAAACACGACCACGAAGCTTCCTTTAGGCAATGCTTTCTTAACGAGGTCAAGTAACACGAGGCTATCCTTGCCGCCTGAAAACGCCACATGGAAGCAGTCCAATTTATCCTTGTGCTTGGCATAAACAGCCAAAATCTTCTTCACCGTGGCTTGTTCAATGATATCGAGCATTTCACGGTTCGCCTCAATCATGGACTCGATATCAATGGGGCGCAAAGAAATACCGTCCGGTTCAGGTAATATAGGGCTACCATTCTCGCCATTTGGAATAACAATCTCCGGAGCTGTGTATATGTTGCCACCTTTCAGCTTTGCGACTAGGATGCCACGATAATAATAACTGTTCGCCTCTGCCCACATATATGGCAGGGCAGATTGCTTATCATATTTCCAATATTTATCAAAACCAAATAAGTCCAGTTCGGGTGCATAAACGGGGCGCGGCTCTTTAGAAAAGCCCGTGGGAGAGGAATTAAGCAGTATCCCGCCTGTTGTACTGTCGTAGGTATATGAATACAAGCGTTAATCCCACCTTTCTCGCATGATAGTTGCTTTGCTGATAATTTCACTTGCTTTGCCAGTAGTGCTTCTTCCTGTGTATCCACTTTCATAAAGGAATCGTCCGATGCTTGCAATCGTTAAGGGTACATTACTGTTCGCTACGGCATCGGTCATTATCTCCGTATAGTTCATGCCACAACTTTTGTTGATAATCGCTCCGGCGTTCCGCGAGTTTACCGATGGGGTGTCAAATCGAAATACTCGACTAAACCGTCGGCAGTAACTTTCGAGCAGAAACAGATTCCATTTTTGACCACAATCAGGAAAAGCACCAAATGTCGTAAATGCTTTAAGTGGCACATAATCACTTTTTATAACTGATGCGATAACGGCATCAATTGCATCGACTTTAAAATGCACATACTTATCAGCGATATAGAAATTTTTATCAATGCGGATTAATACTTGGTTTCCAGCTTCCATTGGTATCCAACGATGAACCTCGCCTGTAAGCTCACGCTCGAAATTAAGCAAATCTTCCAAAGTGCATTTATCAACAGTTCGGCAATGTTCTTTCATTATATTAAAGGCATCGAAAACATCACCCTTGCGCGTTATGATTTTTCCTTTTTTATCGAACGCGTCTGACAAGCAAATTCTGAATATGGCGTTATGAATCGCAGTTACTGATAAATCATGATTTCGCTCTTCAATATCATCGTATTGTAAAATCGTCATTGAAACATAACCATGTGCATTGCACTCACGCATAGCGGCATCCCGAACTATATATTTCTCATCATCTGTGATGTCTATGCGGCTGACATGGGAAAAGGTTTCCACACTGTTCCATATAAAATCCGCATTCTGCCCAAGGGCATACTTTATTCGCTCAAGAGGTATGTATATTAACCTCTCTGCGACCTGTTCATATGTCAAAAGTAAATCTTCTCCCCATACACGTAAAATTTCATTTTCAAGTGTGTCGAACACAGATGTGTTTATGTGTCCGAAGTATGTTTGTGTAAACCATAAGTTTGAAAACAATGCGCGAAATATGTCTTTAAGCATATCATCGGAGACAATGCCTTTATCAAATAGCCAGTCCTCGTTTTTTTTGTAGAATTCTTCATAAAAAATAGCTTGTGCGCCTTCAGAGAAGTAATCTTCCGCGACTTCTTTTATACGTCTCTTCGTTTCATCCGAAACGGTGTAAACCTTGCCGTCAAAAATCGTACCACACGCCGTTACGGATTTTATTAAATCATTGTCAGCAAGCGAAATTTCCTCGCCAACATCACTGACATAGAACTTGCGAAAACGCGCCAACTCAATAGGTGAGTTCAGCCTAAAACCGCTCGAATAGCGACTTGATAAAACGGCCAAGAGTTTGCTTACTACTTCTGGGGCAATATTTTGTTCATGAGTGCCATATGGAACTTCGCTTGCGCTGGAATTAAAATCTTTCACCTTGGAATCACGAATCAAAAAATATAGTTCTCCACTCTGGTCACCTGCCACTACGTCAATGTATTCCTTTGATTTTTCCGCACTAAAACTGGGGACATTTCCGATGTCGTTGTTGCGCTCTGCCTTAAACCGCTCATAACTGCTGATGAATACAAGTCTCAGTTCAACGGCAATTCCATCTCTCTCTGTCCACCTAATTTGTGTGGCTTGTCCGTTTAAATATACCTTTGCACGAAATGTTTTGTTATTAAAGCCTATTATTACGCTTGCACTTGGGCAATTGGCATCGACACGCTGCCCCAGCGCAGAAAAGAAAGCGTCTAAACGTTTCTGAGGAATCGTTATTCCATAATGCAACAGTGACCAGTCTACGGCTTTCTGAAATAATAAATTGTTATTATTGTTGCTTAAAAAACTCGGGTTGCCTTCGCGTGATGCTATTTCATCAGCAACGCTCTCGCTTTCAAGATGCTCTAAATAACGTCTGTATACCGCCAATCCGGCGGAAAGTTGCCCGCGCCACGGTGTGCGGTTGACATCTATATAATTCGGAGCAGCTTTATATGTTGCAAATAGTGAATCAAATGCATTCAGGGTCGTACAGCCAAACACATCCTTGCTAACCGATTCGTTCAGTATAAGTTTTTTGGGAGCATTTCTTAATGCACTCATATACGTCTGGAGAACATTCCTTAAATACAAGGTGCCATTGGCATTTGGCTGAGTAACAAGCCATGCAATAACATTTTCAGCGGAGATTCGATTTTGGGGATGGGCTTCCTTTGTCATGATTTCCGGCTCTGCTGGTTCCTTGGCGGCATATGCATCTTTCAAGAAACGTGAGTACATCTGCCCTGCAACAACAAAAATTTTATGAGTTTTTCGTTCTGTGAAGCGAAATATTTTTGATTCCGACAACTTCCCGTACACAGACTTAAACGAAGCATCGTTAAGCTCCCAAAAGCTGACTTTAGACATTTTTTTGTTAACTGCATACTCAGAAGCTATATCCATGCAAAACATAACTTCATTAACCGAATATTTATGGACATTTCCATCGGCAAGCCATTTTTGAAATCTGTCTCTCATCACCGAAGAGACCTGCGAGTCAGCGGAGCTATTCAGATTTATGTTGTCTCGTGTAGTATCCGCCATTTTTCGGTCTCCTTTCAGTTTATTGTGGCTTCTCATTGGTTTGTGTTATTTGTCTGGCGATGCCAAAAGATTTGAAACTCAGGGGGAATGAATTTCTTTGTATTATTCGCTTCACAACTTTCTTGGAACTAACTCAACAACGTCGTGAATCTCACAATCCAAGGCATCGCACAATTTAACGATGACCTCCAATGTCACGCTTTCACCTTTTGCCAGACGAGTTACAGTAGACCCGCTTACCCCTGCAAACCCTGCAAGTTCGGTTTTGGTTAGCTCTTTGTCAATCAATAGCTTCCAAAGTTTTTTGTAGCTTAACGCTCTACCTGATTTTTCCAATGCGATAACCTCTTTCATTAAACACAGTAGCCGACATATCTTTTCCATTGTAGCAGGTTTCGATATATTAATCAATGTAAATTTATCAATTCTCGAAATGAATTTACAAAATCGTTGAAATATCGCCTCAAATAGTGTATAATTGGATAACGGAGGAGTGGATGGCTATGGGGCGACATGACAATTCATTGTTCAGCATAACAAACTCTACCGAAGCGGAAGCCATCCTGCGTTCTCACGACTTCTCTGTGGATGCGGATGCGTTGACTTATGTATTGGATTTATTTTTCAAGGCCGGCGATGAAGATACCTTCTACACTGTTATGCTCGACTTTTTCGAGATAGCGCAAACAACAGAGTGGTTTCCGAAAGATGAAGCAAAGCGCGAAATGTTCATCGAAGGTATTTATGGGTTGATGTATAATAAAAAGGACGTTGACAGAGCGGTACGTGCCGCTGCGATTTTAGCGGATTATCGTAAAAGCAAAGGCGACCACTTTGAAATTTTTGCGCTCATCGGTGATTTACGTAAGCTGTGCGGCAATCCTGTTTCCAACAGCACCTATTTTATTATCGTTAAGGAAGCCATATCTTCGGCGGTGAGCGTCATTGAAAATGCTGTTGATGAAGGGGGCGGCAATTTATGTTGAACAATCATCAAACACCCGAAGAATCCGAAAAACAATTCCGTTTGCCGGAAACAATGCAAACTCCGGAGCAATTGCGGGACATTTTCAATGATTACATTGTGGCGGGAAAGCAGTATAACGCTTATGCCCTTGCTTTGGATTATTTTGAGATAGCAAAGCCTTTACTTGATGAGCTTGCAGAGAACTACGAATATGATTTTTTATTCGAGGTTTTCATTTTATTGTGTTGTGAAAAGGACAAGGATAGAGCGACTTCATTGGCGATTATGCTTGTAGACCAATACACTCAAACTTCTGAATACGAAAAAATTATGGATATAAGCGCGCTCTTAACGGATTCATTCAGCGTTGCGCGAGATTCAACGCAGAGCGTCATAATTTTGAAAGCGGCTTTAAATGCCGCAATAAGCATAGTTGAAGAAATTACCGATGAATACCCGGACAACGAAGTTGTCATGAAGGTTTGTGAAACCCTCTCTATGCTGCCAACGTGTTTTATGGATGGGTCGTTCATGTACGATTCATTGCATCGCATTGCAAACTGCTACAATAGCGATTTCGCTCCAAAACTTGCGCTAATAGCTACATTTTTGCCGGCAATCCGGCAAGGACTAGATGTTTTACAAAAACATTTCGAGAATAATTTTGGCGTAGGTGATATGACAGATGAAGATTTGCAAGGAATCCTTGATGTATGCAATGAATATCACAATATATTGTTTGCTGTAGAACATCCCGAAATTGTGGACGGAAAACCATATACGCTAAACATGGATACCGCAGACCTGGACAGGCATTTGGCTATGATTCGTGAAGAGCAAAATGTATACAATGAACTTATGAATCTGCCAATGGATGCCATTGACAAGCTGCCCGAATTAAGAGCTCGCCATGCGAAGCTCATAGAGTATTTTTCAAACTTCGATAATGCATCTGTGCATTTTTCGGATGCTGAAATTGATAATCACATCATGTACTGCATCTCGGCATGGCGCAAGGTTGACATAAATTATGCCGCTACAGCGATTGAACCCTATGTGGAAAGAATTTTAACTTTTATCCCTGATGAATTTACGAAAACAGGCACGATATATGCAATTCAAGTGAATTTAACTTTCGCCAGTGAAATTTATGCATATACTACGAGACGGTCGGAGAAGAAGGACAAAGCTCGGCGAACGTTCAATTTTGAGCGGATTGGTTTTTTGTAACGATTGCGGGCATACATTATCGTACTCCATGTCTGGCAGGGTAAAGCTCGTTTCGGCTTTCATTTGTTCACGGTACAGATGCACCAACGTCTTGCGTGAACACAAATGCACTCGGCACAGTATAAGGGTGGATGCCTTAGAAAAGCTCGTGCTAATGCACATTCAAGAAACCGTGAACGCAGCATTGGAGGATGAATAGGCGTTTGCGGAGCGGGTTTATAAATCCACTAACGCAGACACCGAAAAAATAATCAAAATGAAAACAGCCGAATTAGGTAAAACACAGCGCAGGGTTGCCGAACTCGACAAAATTATAAACCGCATTTTTGAAGAACACGTAGCGGGCAAACTGAGCGATGAACGCTTCGTAAAAATGCTTGCTACATACGAGGCAGAACAATCACAGACGATAACGGCAACCCAAACGCTCCAAGCTGAAATTGAAGAACTAAAAAGCAAAATGGTAAATCTGAAAAGTTTCATGAAAGTGGTGAAACAGCACGGTGACATCACAGAGCTTACAGAAGAAACGGCACAGGCGCTCATCGAGAGAATTGTGGTGCATGAAGCGGTAATCAAAGAAGGCACGAAGCGCGTCAAAGAAAGTCAGC
>Ga0131853_10017745_pt1 | contig 12959 bp, 11 predicted proteins | sample TergutLab28metaG_FD_92764 | JGI IMG/M metagenome (GOLD analysis project Ga0131853, IMG submission 92764) | Labiotermes labralis P1 segment gut microbial communities from Petit-Saut dam, French Guiana - Lab288 P1 (version 2) (version 2) | ecosystem: Host-associated > Arthropoda: Insects >...
AACAATAACTCTGTAGTTATAACTTTTCTAGAAAGCTTTAGCTAATAAGTAATCCACATGTAAACACTATGGGATCCCAAAGTGGACAAAGCATCTGGTAACGAAATTGTAGGGGCCTGAAGAAGACTAACATCTAGTCGAAACGTGTAGCCTTACTCTAGAATAAATAGATTGTGCTGACGTGCGTTTGTGTAATGCTAATTGATTTTAGGTTATGATAACACGTGTATGTCCATGTGTGATGACAATGAACATGATTGATAAAATTCATTCCTCTGCACCACCAACTTTCTTACTGTAGGTACCGTAGATTTACTGTAGGTATTTTTTTAGATGGGTGTGTTTCTGGATGAATTATCCACATACACAACAGGTAATAGTCGGGAGATGCTGGAAGTTAGTCTGACACTTATTATACACCTTAAAGATACGTGCATTATAGCGTTCCATTGTTTGCTGACAGACATTTGAAATTGTAGAGGTGAAGATAAAAAAAATAATTGCACTAATGTTCTGACGTACTTGATATTTCAATCACTGATATGAAGATGGGGACCAGGAAGCTCAACATAATTTACTTTCTATTATTAAAAACCAAAATTTTGTTTATGTAAAATATATGTAAGAATTATACAAAACTGCCGAAACATGTGAAGTTTGAATATTTTTTATATGTGTTTTATATGTGAAATTATTGGTTTTTAATAATAAGTATGCAGTGTTGCATAGAATGGACAGTATCAAATCAATGTAATTTAGTTTGCTTTTCTTTTGGGTGTAGTAGACTTATCTAAAACATCAAATTATGCGGCAAGTTCGGTGGTAGTTTATTTAAGGTGGATGTGTGCTGTAGAGAGACTCGTGAACATTATAGTGTAAAGTTGTACCTACATTTCTAATTATTGTAATTTTATTTAGTTAATTAATTTCTAATTGTGTGTGTTTGTGACCTAGACTTTGAAACTTTATGTTCAAGTATTTTAGCTGTGGTAGTTGGTGCACGACATGGTCTTGTTTACTGACCCCCTTCATTATCACAGTGAATTAAAAATTAAATAGTCATAGTTTCAGTTGCCCTGATTATGTTGGTTTTGTTTTCCGAGTAGCACTAGAGTTATTATATAGTAATTCCGGTGTTGGAGCATATGTTTGTGCAAAAGGTTATATGCTATGTTTATGGGGGAGCATGTATTTATGTTGCTAGAATTGAAACTTTGAGTTGACCGGGGCACACTTTATGACACATTAAAACATCCTGTATTCATGTTGTTTAAGGAAAGAATTTGATCTTGGCTGAGAAAAAAAATTCTGCAAGTAACTTCATTCTTTATTCCTTCAGGAGATACTAACCATGTGTATGGTTACTGCTACCTATGTATGACTTTATCTGCACACCTCCTCTAGGCAAATCAGTGGCATAACATTTTCTACAGCACTGATTTCCATCCAGCCACCATGTCTGGGGAAGGGTGGGAATAGCAAAGTTCTGATTGGTTTTCATATATTAAGGATCCCCCGTATGCACCAAATGAGAAAATAACAATGCCCATGATTCATTCTAACTTGAAGTTTGAAAAAGCATCATACTCTAAAATTTAGTTGAGCCTAAGTGCTGTTATTGCCACAGTAAAAATTTGGCTGTCATGGAGCAGTTTTTGTTGGTGCTAGATAAATATGGTGACTATCTGAATTACATATATGCATTGAATTTACACCTCTGATGTGTGAGAAAGTTAAAGAAAGACCATATTAGATCAGGAAGTTGACTTTTGTTGAGTAGTTTGAAGGAACTGTGAAACAAGATGAATGAGAAGCTTGGGTTGGCATGAAAGGTGTTATCTGTAACTCCTTGGGGTATAATAAAAGACCCACATTACAAAGTGGTTGTTAACATGGTCAAAACTTGCACTGTTGTATGAGCATCAAGGCTCATTTCTTACACCCACATTTGGAGTATTAGTCATAGATGAAGGGTAGGATTTTGGTAAGGCTTAAAAATAATGGTGAACAAATTCTGGTTATAGGTTGAATATCACACAAGAAATTATGTTTTGATGCCTTCATATCAAGAGTTACATGAAGTGACTGATTACAGTGAAAGCAGCCTTTGAGAAATTTAGATTTGCAGACCACTGTTATGTACAACACAAGTAAAACTGGACTGATTTCAAATCTTGGAAGTGTTTTTTGATCAACTTTAGGTAGATTGGCTATATGTATAAAATAGTTGGTATGCAATAATGTTTTTGTATTCCATAACTGCCTTAACACATGGGAGGGTCATCTTACACGCTGGCCTTTGTACTTGTAGCAGTAGTCAACTGACTGTGTATTTAGAGTTGACTTATTGCATGGAATGTATTTACTTGTCAGTGCATTAAACACATCATGCCTAAACTTGCACACTTGACTTGATTTTTTTGTTAGTGGCATGTCCTAGAAATATGATATATGAGCACACTTTTAAAATTTGTGTATATAAAAAGAAGGATGGTATGAAACCTTCCTTACTTGTTCGTTTCTGGCAATATATTTAATTTGTTTTCTATCATTTATTTTTCAGCCAAAGTCAATTAAGAAGGAGCTGTCAAAGAAAATACCGCATCCACAGAGCCGTAAGGCGATTCAGCTGACAAAGCAGACCAAAAAGTAAGATTTTTTTACATTATCTGTAATATATGTCAGGTTGGATTTTTGTATTGCTTATTTTCACTTTCTTCTTGCATTTCTGCGTTAGTCAAAAACTTATGAAGCAAATGTTTTTAAAATTTTTGAAGCTCAGATTTCATAATTGCTTGTTAATTCAATTATTAGTAATTTCTCTTATTCAGTTGTGCTGTAGATTGTAGGATATACTAAGATAAGGGAATGGTTCATTCATTAATGTGAACTCTTTTTTTTTTTTCTATGATGGTAATGGAAGCAACTTGGTTGTTTCAAAATGTAAAAAGATTCCTGTAAGACACATTTCTGTCTGGGTTTATGTATTTATGAAGGTCAGTATGAAAGGAAAGCCTCCTATTTTTCTTTAAATTTGGTGCCCGATACAGTTTCTTGCCTTACCAACCGGATAGCAATACTGTCCAGTTACTCCAGGATCAACAGTGGTCCAGCCAGTCACATCTGTTCAAAACAGTAGCAGCGCAAAATGGCAGACGTACATGTGATATGTGCAGACATGAAGGAATTTATAACAGGAAATGTTAAGGGTTGGCCAAACAGTTGAATCAAGTTCTGATCCTGCATGGCGCCAGTTTACACACCAGTCTATGCACAAGAGAGGCAATTGGAACAATGGGGTGGACTATTTTCCCTTATACTTCCCCACAGTCCTGATTTACCTACCTCTGACTTCCATCTATTTGTTCATCTAAAGGATGCACTTCTAGGATGCTGTTTTGTGGACAGTAATGACCTGCAACACAGCATGTGTGAAGAACTCTGACGCTTCAGCAAACAGTTTTATGTTACCAGCGTACAGCATCTCATGCAATGGTCGAAAATGTATGTTGATGATGAAGAAGATTTTGTGGAAAAATAATCTCCACACTGTAGAGGATGTACATATGAAATATGTAAATTTCATTAGAATTGAAATTATTGCTTCTGAAGAAAAAAAAAAGGTATTACCTTTGTACTGCCTCTTGCACATTATCAGAATCAACTTGAACTTTGAGTAGGTGACAGTTTATACACTGCATCCTAATGTCTGTTGTTATAAGAATTAAGTTATCAGATTGTAATTTACACTTTTCACCATTCCTGCATGCTGTGTGATAATAGAAAGTACTTTTCCTTTAGCATTCAGCTTGTTTTATGATAAATTAATTCATTATATGAAAAAGTTGAGATGTTACACGGCTGTTATAGCATTATGTGATTTGGTGGTTTGGTAATTTAAGATAAATTACAAAAAGGTTTTTGCTGTTTTTCTTTATTTCTTTTTTCGTTAAAGCACCAACAGACATGTTTACAGTAATGAAGAGTAGTAAATGTGAAATATACAACAATTGGTTGCTTTCTCTTCATTTCCACTGGCATGTCTACATTTAGTGTTTTCTCATCACAGGATTTCTACACGTGAGAAAGTTAAACTTTTGCACCATATGAAGCAGAACCTAACTGGAGAAAAGTTCTTGTGGTTTCGAGATCATTTGGTGCCTGATGTCATAAAGTACAAGCCTGAACTTATTTTGAACATAATTGAACTGTAAGTACTTTACTAGGTTTGCTACAGGCTGTCAAATAGCTCAGTGATTTAAAGATGTTGTTTCAGTACCTGGAGTGCTGGGTTCTTTGCAAAGGCAGTTCATGCAGGGTACGTGGTGAATAAAAGTACAGGTTTTTATACAGATACTCTAATTTTCCCCTGTCAGTCATACCAGTGATACTTCTTCAAGATTGTGGGTGTGCATGAAAAGGGGGATGATTCAATAAAAAATACTTTATTTTCTCTTTAATTTTGAGGGTTTTGTGAACCATAGTAATTATATACAGAATTAGTATAAGAGTTAATATTCCATAACAGTGGAAACATTCTGCAATTCATTATTGGAACAACTGATGGCAGAATGTCTGTATCAGTTTTTATTTAAGCCATGGTATATCTGGTCTTGTAAATATATGTATGTCAGGATACATGATAAACTTGAACTCTTTACATTCAACAAACTTAATGGTATGATGGGTGTGTCTGGATTTTGCCAGTACATGGGGTTGATGTGGTGGATCAGTTACCCTATAACTTCATATGACAATGTGGTATCTTGCATAGCAACAGTGGTTGTGACATCCAAGCTATACACCACATACGGTAAAATAGTTGGGAAATACACATTACTACTGTATGGGGAATGGTTGCAGGTTTAACCTTCACCTTTTCTCATTTATCATAGTCACCATCATTAGGAAATACATAGATCACCACCAGTGCAGCTCTTGTTGCATGCACTACCACTTCCCTCCACATTAAATCATATGTACTCTTACTCTTGAACTTGGCTTGACCAAGAAGTTGTTTGAACCTAAACCCATGCACATTACTCCTCGTGACATCCCACCACTTGGATCTGACAGCACAAGGGGACAGGCCATCCTTTGGGATACAGCAATCCAGGTGACTGGTTTTTTTGTGGTGGTGTCCATTATTTTCAGCATAATGACTGCAATTTGATTGCTTCTTGGCACCCTTCTGGCACATAGAATTTGGAGGTGGCTCCTAGATTTTTGGAAAAGTTTTGGACCCTTGTCTTAAACTCTCTTTCCAATGTAACTCACATTCAGAATGCATAACTTGTAAATATATATATGGACAATCCATAATGATCAGCTTCCAGAGATTTCTGTGCTCCATTTAAATCACATGGCTATTGAGATAACTTATTTTTCATAACTTGTAACTCATTTCCCTTTTCAGGCACACACACAAAGTGTATCACTGACCCTGACATTTTTCATGGGATTGAACAACTGGTACCGTGACATACATATTGCCATTAATTTGAGATCCCCTTAACCTAGCACTAGGGTGAAAGCTGATAAGAAGTCATGACTGTAACTGTGGACATTGTGCATTTTATCATATTGACGACCTACAACGTTTCAGAGACAGAGATTGAGAATAGTTCTTCCAATTTCCTACCTGAGTAGGTTCTTCCGTTTCCATATTCCCTGAAGAAGGCATTGGATCTAGTCTCCAAAACGTGGGTTTTTAATCCAGAGTGACAGAGAGTGCCCAAAATTTCTGTCATGACTATGGCCGTATACCATTGTCAGAATCCATTTAAATAAGAAAGTTGGATCATTATGGGGAGTGATTACGAATGGTGTGAGCAATTACAGAAGTATCTTGGTAAGAAAGAAGGAAGTACACAAATATTAAATATACACTGTTATAAAGAACAGTTCCTAGAGTTTCTTTGCACGCATGTGTGAGACATAATTTCAGGTCTTACTGTCACATTATAGCTAAGACATTAGATGGCAACTCAACCCAAAAAAGTGTTACGTGTGCTGGAGTTACACTCAAGTAAATCTGTGATAACTGTTTAGTGAGCATGCAGAAGAAAGCTCAACTGTATCCTCCAACCACAACTTTGATCAGATAGTGGTACAAAAAAGTTGTGAACTCTATGGAATCCACAAACAATGTCAACTTCCTAGACCTCTCAATAACCAGAAGACCCATCTGCCTTGGCATAAGCATCTTCCGCAAGCCTACCTCAACTGACACCACCATCAATTTTCTGTCCAATCATCCGCTTGAACATAAAATGGCAGCATACCAGTTCCTCATCAGAAGAATGCTCTCACTCCCGCTTGACAAAGAACAACAAGATAAGGAATGGCAACACATATTACACGTGCACACAGCAACGAAGTCCCCCTAACCCTGCTAACCCGGTTAAGACTCAAAATACAACGGAACAACTCTGTGCCTAAGTCCCCCACCCCCACCCCCTTCAATAAGGGCACAAAATGGGCTACCTTCACATACTCGTCACCACAGATCAGAAAAATTACTAACATCTTCAAGCACACCAACATAAAAATTGCCTACAAGTGCAGTAACACCATTTCACATCTTTCCAAACCTGCCAACAAAACAACTCTCCCCACCACACCCTACGACAGAAGTGGCGTCTACGCGCTAACATGTATGACATGCAATAAGGCCTATGTCGGCCAAACTAGCCGGAGCCTAAAGCAACCTACATAGAGCACACCCGCTACATTAAAAGTAACAACCCACAGTCTGTATATGCTCTCCACATCCTCAACAATCAACACGAATACGGTCCCATAGAAAAAACAATGACACTCCTCAAGCCCCTCAAAAACACCTCCCTATTAACCCCATATGAGCATTTCTTTATACAGTCATGCCACAAAGCAGGAAGGCTCATTTCCAAGCAAAACCCCAGCGACCCTAACCCACTACTCCAGATGGCCATCAACCCCTCCAATCCCCTTCACATGACCCAGCTAGTCAAACGGTAACCTTCACACAGTGCACACAGCTTACGACCCAGCTCCACACAACCACAGCCAGCACAACCAGGTATGTATTCGGTCTATTGTTAAATTACCACCCCCCCTATACTAACACAATCTGTACCCATCCCACCCATCACCTGCACACTCCTCCATGGAAGCACCTAATAACACCTACACCACACACATCCCATCAAGCGGGCACAATACACCAGATCTGACAGACATATGAATTAAATACCAATCAAACACCACGGCATACACACATACACATGGTGTACACATACACACACGACCATACACATATACACACGAAATCCCAATTATGTTTACTTCTCATTACTTCACGCAAAGATTCTATGGCTCACATGTTACAGTTTGTTCCCCCTCCTGTTACAGTGCAGAACACCATATCCAGTAATACATGGTCTTGTTCTCCTGATGATGGGCATAATGATGCCTGAAACATGTTGAGATAGAAGTTTGATAGTAAACATCAGATTGGTTGCATCTTGTTGGTTTATCTCTCTTCACCCTACGTTGTGAACACAGGTTGTACCTGTAACAGGAAGTTTTCAGGCCAAATCATGTTCAAGTGCAGCAACAATTGATTGTGATCTGTAGACTTATCTGCTTGGTCCAAGGAGAGTCAACACATCAGGTTAGCTACAAGTTTAATGTACCACAAACAAGCATGTGGAAAATTCCATGAAAAAATATTGCTGATAGTAAGGAATTTCAAGGTCTTACTGACTGCAAATTTTGCAGTGCATTAACACTAATGATTGAGTGGTACATTGCAAAAAACAAAACATTCTTGTCAAAACTCCGTATGAGTGGTGAAGCAACATTTTAGCTTTGTGTGTGGGAGATTGAGAAACCTCATACCATCATTAAAGAACACGTAAAGGACAGCCCAAAGATAAAAGTTTTTTTGTTCTCTGAGTTGTGATCCAGTGTTTGGACCATTCTTCTTGTGGGGGAGAGGGGGGTAGTTTACAGAATTATCTACCTTATCATGTTCATGTTGTGGTTTAATGTCCCAGCTTCTTGAAGACAAACCAAATGTTGTTTTTCAACATGATGGAGCGCCACCATACATCCATAGTGAAGTGACAACTTTCTGTAAAGGCAGTTCTCTGGGCAGTGGTTTAGCTGAGGGATCCATTTCCTAGCTTTCATAATCTCTAGATCTGATCTCTTCGACTTTATCCCATGGAGCTTTTTGAAAGATGAGCCTTGTGTTCCACCGGTGCCTGTAACCTTGAATAACTAGAGTGATGAAATATGAACAGCAGCTGCCAAAACTGAACAGCTGTTATTACAGAGTGTTTAGCATAAACTTGAATATTATCTTGATGCATGCAGAGCAATAAGTAAAGCACATTTTGAACTTGCATAGGGTATGAAAAATATTTTTTGATTTGCTTGTTATAACGATGTGTTTAATTTTTTTGTGGCTTTCTTACTTCCTTTTCAATGACTATGTAATTACATCATTTGTAATCACCCTATATATTCACATTTATATACCTAGTTGTTTAAAAAAAGCATTTGTGTTGCAGCTAGAAATATAATTATGTCTGCAGCTGTAAAATGCCTTCAGATGTTTGTATTATGGTCTTTTGTGTTGTAATGTAGTGGGTGTTTGCCAACATTTTCAAGAAACACGCCTGTTTCTTTATGTTGCATTTTATAATCCTGTCTGTCGCTCACAGTATGCCAGATGGTAGGAAGACTGATGAATAATGATTTAAGTTTGATGTGAAAGAACATGGTTATTTTCTAAATAAAGTACTATTGTAGCAAGATTTTAGTTTCTGACAGTGGTGTCTGCTGAAGATTCAGGTCGTCTGGGATGTGATGCTGTGTCATTGAGTGGGTGGTTCCTGACATTTAACAAAAGCTGTGGTTGTTTGAAACATCAGGAACTACTTGCTCATTAACACTATCCTAGCATTTGCCTCAGTCATGATAGCCAGTCTCCAGGTTGCAGTTTGAACATGTGACCTCCCAAATATGAAACACAAATGCCATTGACTTTGTCATGATGTTCAAGGATAGATGATGACACCAAAAGATTTGTACTCTTCTACCAGACTAGAGGATGTCGTGACCTCCAAACAGTATGAATTTTCATCATCATCATCATCATTATCATGAACACCTGAAGTCTCCATGTTGCCTACTTATGATTTGAGGTTTTCATAGCTGCATTGCAGAAGAATCAGATCTTCTCTGATGTTACACTGTGTTGTGGGATTGTAGTTCGCAGTATTTTTAATGCACATGGATCCTTTTGAAATGTCAAGAAGTATAACCCCATCAACCCAAGACTTGAATCTTACAGCTATTGTTTCATCTACAAAACATGTACTGTTAGGCTTATCAGCTTATGTGGCACATTTAAAAACTGTAACTTATTCCTGTTTGTGGCTTTTAACCACAGTCAAGATGTATTGGTTTATTTCTTATGCTCTTCTTTTAACATTAGGCCTCTTCTTTAAGTTAAAATTATAAATTGGATTTTGTGAAAATAGGATTAATTAAAATTACTTACATAATCATCTGGGTGGAGAGTAAAAGATATTTTATGAAATTAAAAAGTCATTAATTTTACTGTTTTACGTATATTTTGTTGTTTATATTAAGATCGATTTGATATTTTATTTAGGGACTAATATTTTCGAATCTCTGTACTTGTCCATTAAACACGTTTGCCCTTGAGATCTTCGTACCCAATATGGATAGAATAAGCCAAAGTGAAGGCCACAAATTCTGCACTAAAGGTTTCTGCATCTTATCATAATTCGCAGTAAAGTGTTTTAATACGTCAGCAACAATCACTAAACCAAATTTTTATATTTTAGGTATCTTAGTAGGTTTAATGAAGAACTGGAACAGATTCGTTTAAAACACTCTGTTGGGAATCGTAAAAACAGACAGCATGCAAGTAGAGAGGATATCATACGACTTACCCTGTTGCGTGAAGAAGAGGAGTTCAACACTTGCGGGTTAGGTAAGTCAGTTTACTGTCCTGCTTCTAACATGTGACAGTCTGGCATCATAATAGTAGAAGCTTTAATCTTTCACTACATTTACAGTTCATGTGAATGGAGCAAGTTATGCATATGTGGTGCATGAAGTTGTAGTATATTGTAATGTTTATGGCTTGTAAAGAAATGAATTTCCTCCTTGTTATAAATGTCATGTTTCAGGAAAAGTTATCATTATGAGTGCAGTTACATTACCATTTCTTTTAACTTTCAAACTGTTCACTGTCTTAGCATTTTGCTGAGGTAAACCGTGAAAACGCTCAGAATAACCAGTAGCCGGCTACAATTTTTGCCTAGTAGGCTACCTCCCAGATGTGAGAGTGGTGCTCCATCAGTTTGGATTTAGCAATATAGATCCATTTATCCTGTCATAATTTTATTATTTAAAGTGTTGAATATTTATATGGTCTCGGCTCCTCTGGGATATTTTGTGGTGTAGGTTAACCGATCCCACACATCCTGGAAGAGCAAGGACCTCAACTAAATCAGAGTGGAAATTCACATTGGAGATTTATATTTGCATGATTGAATGATCAAGCCTATATTGTAAATTTATGGTGTAATCAATTACAGAGATAATTTCATAAGCTTGTGTTTCCTTGTACTCAGTACCTCGATTAAAGTTATGTTCTGTACTATGCAAATCCAATAGTCTGTGAGAACAGTGGTTTCAGCCTTTTCTAATTGATGGTCTTGTACCATGTCTTACATTGCAAACACTACAGATTATACCGTACAAATTTTATGAATGCATTGAAGTAATGTTAAAATTTGAAAGGTATCTTAACCACACATTCTCAGTTTTCAGAGTGCAAACTTATGCCCATGTGAATTTGAAACAAAGTCTTTTAGGAACCATTAATATTATGTTTTTAGTGAAATGGGGAACTTAGATCTCAGAACACATTTCAAGGTGTGATTTTCCACTGCTGTTCATTCCAACTGGAATATCGTTTGGATCTGACTCCTGAATTTCTGTTTCATAATTTTTGAATACACACATTACCATTCATGACATAATAAATGTCATTGAATTAAACATAATGTGAAACCCAAACATTCTGGCCTCTGTAATAACATGTTATCCAGGATGTGGTATCTGCACTGTGTCAGTGGATCCATGGATAATTTTATTTTTAGTGTTTTTTTTTATTTTCCATCTTTCCAGAAATACCAGATGTTACAATTCCTAAACAGTTGGAAATGCTTCGAAATTGGGATGGAAAGTTGCGTTTACTACAGAACTTCAAGTTAAAGAGGTTTAACCGTAAGAGCCTTCAGCATCTGGTCTCTTGCTGTAAGAACAACCAGGAAGAATTAGTTACAGATGATGATATTACAGTGAGGAATGCTGTATCTGTGGAGACACCAATTGCCCCGATAACAGAGCATGACCCACAAAAGGATGGCAAAGCAGATATTAATGAGGGTGAAGTAAGCCTGGAGAGCAACAAGCCAGAAGTAACAGATAATGATTGTATGGATATTGGTAGCGAATAGTGTCACATCCTGTAAATTAATTTTTCTTGTTTACATATGTTTTATTAGCCTGTCTTCTGGGAAGTCCATTCGTATGGGACTTTATGTAATCCAAAGAAACTGTTATTTTATTGGGTTGACAGTATATCCATATTACCTGAGTGATCTGAGGCAGTTCAGGTGCTAATGATATTCATTAGCATAACTCACCCATTGGCATGACTGGATTTTTTTACTGTTATTCAAGTTCAGTTCTTGAAATACAGGATTTTTACTGACTTTAGTTTCTGTTCTTTTGGAATATGATGCCATGTCACTGGGTAACTGGTTTTTCACATAATGAGACACTGTAGTGCTCCTCCTATTCCCTTTTCACTGCTGCTTGAAATGCATGGTGTATATGTAATTTAAAAAACCAAGACACCAAGACCCACATTTTTCTGTCACTATGCTGGTCACTTACATAAATTTACCTCTTTGGTTGTCTTCCTTGATCAACTTCTGCTTTTTGAACTCTCACAATTGGTGCTGGGTGCTGACAGTAGACGGAGTATTGTAGTGTAATTGGCCTTGTATATTTTGGTTTAATAAAGCTTTCTGAAAAATCTAGTACCAGATTAATGAGCTTTTACTTTTCAGATGGAACACGGTCATTAAATAACCAAAGACTCATTAGTCTAACACTATGACCTGCAGAATTGTGAATGACAGCTTCTGTACCATTAAAGCCTACAATAAAATCTTACTGAAAGGATTTTATCAACATTCACAAAATATTAAAGAATTCATGATACAGAAGTGAATGAGATATCTCATTTTTTAGGCATGTTTGCAGCTATTACCTGTTGTCATATATGTGTGTTCCTCTGTCCGTATGTCTGCATGGAGCAACTCAGCTCTCACTGGACCGATTTTCTTGAAATTTCACATTTAAGTATTTTTTTAAAATCTGTTAGGAAATTCAAGTTGATTAAATCTGCCAAGAGTAATGGATACTTTACATGAAGATGTATGTGTATTTATGATAATATCTTGCTTAATTTTTCTTAGAATGAGATATGTTTCGGACTAATGTTGTAGAGAAACACACATTTTATGTTCAGTAACTTTTTACAAAAACCATACTGTACAAATACACACTCAGAATTTGTAGTAATTATTGCTTGTCCACTGCAACAATGGTTGCACAAACACACTTCAATGTTACAATTGTATGTAGATTGCCTGTCATTGATGTTGACTGACAGTGTTGCTGATGGCCACGAAAAGTTTTTCATCCTGGCAGAAATGGAGAGAGAGAGAGTGAGTGAGTGAGAGAGAGAGAGTGAGTGAGTGAGTGAGAGAGAGTGAGTGAGTGACTGAGAGAGTGAGTGTGAGAGAGAGAGAGAGATACTGTGTGTGTGTGTGTGTGTGTGTGTGTGTGTGTGTGTG
>Ga0131853_10017746_pt1 | contig 12959 bp, 14 predicted proteins | sample TergutLab28metaG_FD_92764 | JGI IMG/M metagenome (GOLD analysis project Ga0131853, IMG submission 92764) | Labiotermes labralis P1 segment gut microbial communities from Petit-Saut dam, French Guiana - Lab288 P1 (version 2) (version 2) | ecosystem: Host-associated > Arthropoda: Insects >...
CCGGTCACGTGATGCACCACCAGTTTAACATTCAACAACTGTACGCTCTGCCCACACTGTATTTATGTGTTTTGTATTTATCTGAGAACAAACAGCGACTTGTGTCACTTACAGCATAAACTGGTTGGTTTTTATAACAGAGAAGAAAAGTGTTTACAGCGCGGTACGGACTGGGTCTTTAAATAAGCCACTCTGCGCTTCGTCTTAAAGGGTTAAAAATTAAAAGTTCTTAAAATGTTAAAGACATAGATTATACATGATAACAAGTAGAAATAAACTGTCTAAAAATGCAACCTTTGTGCCGAAACATGTAGGAGTTGGTAGTTAATAGGAAGTGCGTATTATGATCTGTTTTATTTTATTTCAGTTAGTGCATTGTGTTGATTAAAACGTGGGACGTAATAAAATGCATGTTATGAATATCAAGAAATTGAATAATTTATGGCTTAAAAGAATAAAAGACCAAATGATGCCACTTGTATTTTATTTCACTTCTTGTGTGCTCAACACTTTTCGGACACTAATATATCCATCAACAAGGGATTGCGACAATCATGTTGAACTACCACATTTCCGTGTTGTTCTGTGTTCGAAGTGTTTTGTTGAATTGGTTTGTTTGTGTTGGTTTGGAGTCTCACATTTTAATTCGGAATATGTCCCCTTAACTTATGTTTTAATTATATAATTGTGTTGACGGAAATATATATTAATAAAGTGATTACGAAACTTTATTTGAAATTCAGAAATTACAAAATAATTCCTCGAGCTGAAACTTTGGATTTATATAAAACCGGTAAATAGAAGAAAAACGAAATGAAAATTAAAATGCAGTTCTTCGAATAAGTAGGAAAAACAGACTCTGATGATTGTAATAGCATTCTATAATCTGTATATATGCTGTCCTGTAAAATGAAAAATGTGACTCAATGTATTAAACGGTATGACCTCTGAAGGGATTTTAGGATTCAAATCTCCGAACGCGCCTCAACGTTAAGTAATGAAAATTTCCTACCTTTGCACACTTCCCAACAGCCTCACTACGTCTCATTTACTATTCATATGTCACACACAGCTCAACCATTAATTCACGGCATCATCAATGACCATTTTTGATATACTAGTGTACACGTATTGATCGATATTTTACATTCCTGTTGTGACCTTGGATTTTAGAAGAATGGTCAACATAGATAGGGTCGGTTCAGAACAAATTTGACCTCTCATCCAACCATGTAATTCTACAAATCGCGTAAGAGCCATCACGCATGTGCGGAATTGGGGCTTACACAAACAGCTTTCCCCTATTAATCAGTCGCGTTACAGCAAATTCGCGTTAAGGAAAGAGGCGTGATAGCAGAACTGACTGTATTTACACTATCAGTTGTCTCCAATTTTCACTTCTTCTAATTTCCATCCCGTCTCTTAAATGTTATTGTCAAATTCCGTAACTTACTGTTACATATCACTTTATGTTTTAGTTGATAACATTTATTTTCTACTTGAAAACAAAAGAGCAACTTCAAGTCACTTGCTATTTTCATTTTCTTCTTATACGCTCAACATATTTCGGACATTAATATATCCATCATCTGGAGCTTATGACTTTTCTGTTGAATTTGTTTCAGCCTGCAACACGTATACCACTCCAACACAACCACATCGAAACCCCAAAACATATCGAAACAAGAACACACGACCAATGTTTTAATTCAACAGAATTGTCGTAAGCACCTGATGATGGATATATTTATGTCCGAAACATTTTGAGCACATAAGAAGTGAATTAGAAATACCAAGTGACATGAAGTGGGTCTTTTGTTTTCAACTATTACAATGGTGCACGGTGCAATAAATATAATATTTATTTAGTAAAGTATCGACGCCTTAAAACGTATATACTTGGTATTTAGAAAAATGTTTTATTTTGTGGCACAACAGCCCAAATAGAACTTGGCAGCCGCGTTTATAAAATTTCTGGATTTCACACACTTGACACAAACATCCGGTAGGACTGCTATAAACGAGTGATCAGCTCGTCGCAAAGGCCGCTACCTACACAACACATAACAGACACAAGGGCGAACATCCCTGTCATTAGCAGGATTCGAACCCGGGATTCTAGAAATCAACGGGCCGAAGTCCTTCTCCCGAGACCGTACGAACACCGGGGTCGATTTTGAAGTTTTTATTTTCAATTGTTAACTAAACAATTAACATTTTATTAGCAGTACAATATTTTACCTAAATTGAATTAAATATTGGCCTGGCAAAGACAATGAGTCAAAAAAGGGGCACGACTGATAATTTAAATATAATATTTCCAAAAATTTATTTAGTGTTTTTTAGATATTAAATGAAAACAACGCAATTTAAACTCACACAAGCTTAAGACCAGCAAATGGTTATGAGTTAGTAGAGGAAGGCTATTTTTATGTAAAATAACGTTGAATTGTTACCCAACAGACATTCGAACTCGGTAACTCTAGGTGTCTGTCGGTAAACGTTCCTCCATCACGTTAGTTAAAGTGATGTGGAGTGCCAGGTATTCTGTTAAAATAACATTACATATCCCTCTTTTTTTCTCCAGTACAGTAAAAACTCTTTGTAATCCGTCACTGAGGTCGCAAACCGTTTTGCCATTAAGAATTTGCCCTGAAACCCTCCTATATAAATAATCCTTACTTGTACGAAGATGTGGAACTTGTAAACTTCTTCTTCTTCTACTGCGAAGTTGGGAATGAATGCGTGGCATCACATTTTCCCGCCTGTATATATATTCGTCAAACACAAAACCGTGTAATTTATATAAGCCACGATAACCTCTCGAACGCCTTCGTGTTATTTTCGGTTGCTGTATAGAAAATACATGCCGTAGGATTACGTCAAAGTGTGCTTTACTGCGTATCACGCCCAAAGCACAGTACGCCCACCCACAGTCGGGCACTCTCAGCAACATACCCTTACGCAATAAGACATGCTGCCACAGCACCCTGTTTATACAACGAAATTATACCTTGACTAATTTTAAAAACTGACTTCTGAGGGTAATTTAGGTCCCTGAAGATGATCCTTGGATCGAAACCTGTCAGTGCAATTATAGTGTTTTAATGTGGAATTTATATATACGTGCACTTGTATTTCGACGATATGCACGGTGCAACAATAAGGATAATTGTGAGGGAGAAAACTAACAAGATGCAACAATTAGATATTTATTATCAACACTTTCTCAACATGTTTCGAGCATCAATATGCCGACATTTAGGAAACCATATCATGCTTTACTGCACGTGGTTGGCTGCGCTGGTTCTCCCGGATGTGGTTGGTAGCGGTTGTGGGGCGCTGCGTTTTAGGATGCGAGGACTGTGAAAGTTACTGTTCGACTCGAACAGTAAATTTCGCAGCCGGAACATGTAGCTCTCGGTTTAAAGTAGGTAACATTTCCGACTGTTACATTTATAATTTTCTTCTCTCTTACTGATTCTTCAGCTATTTAACGACGTCGTTTTGACTGCATGTGTACAATAGCGTGGAATCATATACCTCCTTCTTCATTTTAGATACCACCATCCTTTTTTCTTCAGCGTCATTATCATCAGCAGCATCTTCATCGTCACCACCACCTCCACCACTGTAATGACTTACGTTCATCTTAACAAGATCATAGTAATGTTTACTCTCCTTTCTCCCATTTACCAATCCCTTCTCTTTTCCTCTTCCACTATTTCCATAAGTTACAGAATAATTTTCGTATCAGTAACTTTACTTACTATGACCGTTTTCGTCATTACATTTCTTTTCATTCTCTTCTCTTGTATGATTTTTAATACATCATTAGTGAGTTGCGTGTTCTTTGACATTTCTTGGAAGCTAAACCTGTGGACGAACGTTAATAAAATATACGGAAATAGATCAAATAATATATGTAAACTTTTATGCATAACTCGTTAGGACCTGTTACAGATTTGTAAAACACAACCTCCTCTATACCTGTACAATACCGGGTTCCTGATAAGTCTTCACCCTGACAAGGAAGGAAATAATCTGCGCCTGTCAAATATGTGATGGAAGCGGAATGGATGGATTTTGCCAGGGTAGGGACAGGTAGCGTTCTGTTGTCAATGTGGTAATAAAACTCCAAACTTTATAACATGAGGGTAATGAGGCTTTTTTCCTTTTTGGTCTTGCTAAGGAATTATCAGCACCTCAGTACTTGCATTTGACTATGAATTTTTATTCATATAATCCCACGGTAACTGTAAAGAAGGTGATCTTATTTTAACCGTAAAATATTATGGTTGCAAATTTCCCTATTCCTAATGGTTTTTATGTTTATAAATTTAAATTTTGGGACCAAAAGCGTCCGAAATATTTAGTAAAAATTCATAATTTATACACATATATAGAAATGTTGTGTCTGATAACTTTTCAATTTATTTTAGCTTTTATCTGTCACAACGGACTGTTCCAACAAAAGATTAAACTCAGTTGATTCCCCCGCCTTATAAATCGAATTTATTTCCAGCGAATTTTGTTGCGAAGAATTAAACTAACTTCTTTAGTTGCGGATGTTCGAATTTTCCTCACATTTCATACCCTTCAATGTAGACTGTTGAGGTGCTGATTGTGCTTTTAACGACGATCCATACATAAGTTGAACGAATGTTGTCGCTTGTGTGTTACGAGGATCAAAGGACTTTGCTGCGTATTACTTGTGCGGTGGAACTTCTTTCTTCCTAATACTATGTGAGTGTACAGCTACAAGTAGTAGCATATCTTTATGTAAGCTCTTTGCCAATAATATATGAGCGAATGAAGATGGTGTATATTTCATGACGCCGCTAGTAGCTGCTCCCAACTATAGGTGCCGAAACCCGGGAATACAGGGATTTAGAAGCAGTGGTACAGTGCATTTATTGCGAAAGTGAGTAAGGAGTAATTTCATTTCATTGCACTCTGGAAAGAGGAAACAGTTTACAAGAAAGAAAGTGATATGACAGGCCAGCTAGAACGCCGCGAGATTGAGGCGCTTCAACACGACGATCGTCCGTCACACAAGCAGCTAAATAAAAGGAATCGATTTACTACGACTTACTAACCCCCGATTGCCTATTGTTATTTTTATTACGTAAATCAATTACTAGACCGTAGTGAGAGTTGCATTATTCGAAACCTTGTACGCATGCCATCTGTTGTTGCAACTGTAAAACACCACTAGTTCGCTTGCACTCTCACGGGTACCAGCGCCATCTCTCAGGCGGGAGACCTTACTACGAGCGCATTGAACACACTGCCTGCTCACGCTACCAGCTGAGTGTAACCTGTACTATGATGACAGAAGAACCAGCTGTTAAAATCCACAATCTGAAGAGAAAGCGAGGCAGGGAGAGGGCAAACGCGACCCGCTTTTCCACGTTGCTAGAAGGGTTTGTTGACTCCATTTCGCTTGACGACTTTCAGCACTATAGCTAGCGTTTGCAAGACACTTTAGATAGACTTATCTCACTGGATGATGCTATTCACGACCTTTTATCCGACAATGAGTACGAGGAAGATATAAAGGCCTGTGAAGAATATATTGACAAGACGAAATTCGCAAACCGGAAGGCTAGTAGACGTATGGACAGTGATCTGTCGGCTTCCACTGCACGATTCAATATCCAGGGGTCAACTCAGCTAACTGCAACCGTCCCTATTGGTACGGTCACAAATTCGGTGAAGCTTTCCGCAATCAAACTTGAGCCCTTTGCAGGTAATGTCGAGACTTGGTCTCGATTTTGGGAGCAGTTCTGATCCTCCATTGACTAAGACGCTTCGCTTTCGACTATCAACAAGCACGTTTTCCTCCGAGGATACTTGGAGAGGAAGACAAAAATGTTGGTGGACGGAATAGCTGTGACTGCAAATACATACGAAGAGACGAAGAAATTTCTAAGCGCTAGATATGGATACACGATCCGCATCATTCAAGCCCACCTGGTTTTCTCGAGGACCTACCTCCTGCAAAATCTGCCACGCCAGACGAACACCACTTTCATCGAGTGTAATCGCAGCGTTCAACCACTTTGGGCTTTGGGGGAAAATGTTTACGGATACGGAAAGTTGTTGATACCTAAGATATTACTCGCCTTTCCGCCCGAAGATTGCCAGCGGTGGATCGTCCATGTCAAACGGTAGGGTCTCTGAAGGAGACATTCTATAACAGATGGACTTCCTCGGCGAAGAAATAGGCGGGGCGCTCACCGCCTTAAATTAGGCTGAGAGACACTTGTTCATCCGAACTACATCTCCTCAGAAGCGGCACTTCATGGGAACTCTAAACAGTCGAAATCAGGACGAAAGGACAGACATACTGGTGACCCTTTCTTTGTGTTTTGTGAGTCAAAGGGTCAGTGGGCTCAAGAATGCAAGAAGGTCACGGAGGTAAGCGAACGCAGAGAGAAGCTCAAATCCGCATACCGCTTGAATCGCGGCCACGCGCAAGAGTTTGCAACAAGAGGGATAGAGCCTTATGCACGAGATGCAAAGGGGCGCATCATAGATCGATACACCTACTAAAGAGACTGCTCCAAGTAACGTCGGCAAGATAGACGTCGCTTCCCCTGGCTTCATCTACTTACAGACAGCACGCATATGGATTATGGGACCCACAGGATTCGGCAAGCGTTTTGTTTTGGACGTCGGCAGTCAGTCAAGCTTCGTCGCTAAGACTTTAATAGACGATTTGAAATTAGAGGTGGTTGATCGCCTGGAATAGGTTGCAATTGTATTCTTGTCACGGTCCTCTGAATCAGGCCCACGCAGAGTTGCGCGCTTCTGCGCAAAGAGCATATTAAAACGATTGCACCGTACCTATCACTGCCTTTGAGAGAACTCAGTCCTATGTCCTCACCCCACGGTCGTTCATGGCATCATTATTAAGGCGCAGACTCGCAAAATACAACTAGCCGATCCGAGGGAGGGAGAACGAGACCTCCCCATTGAAGTCCTGATTGGAGGGGATCATTATTGGGGAATAATAAAGAATGCTTCCATAATAAGCCTTTCTTCGTCACTGGTTTCGGTCCCTACGAAGTTCGCTGGATTTTGACTGGAAATAGAACGGACATTACTGTTAACGAGATTATGGTTAATCACATAAATCTGAAGCATCTGGATAATTGTTTGCGAATGTTTTGGGAACTTGAAACTTTTAAAATCACACACAACCAACAAAAGACACTAACAGATAGAGACTCCCAAATACTAGAAGAATTCCGCAACTCGTACCGTATGGAATACGGTCGCAGAGTCGTACGCCTCCCTTTGAATGATGTACTTGAGATGGGCCCCAACCTAATCCCTGAAGTGTTAGCGAATCTACTACGTTTTCACGGACATCCTGCGGCAGTAATTGGTGACATGCAACAAGCTTTCCTCCAGCTGTCTCTTGACCTGAAGGATAGAGACCTAACAAATTTCCTTTGGTACAGGATCTCCAAAGACGATATAGGCAAACGCTACACCACAAATGAGGGGGTGACCTACAGGTTCAGTCGTCTTCACTTCGGTCTCACGTGCAGTACTTTTCTGCTCTCCACGTTTATGAGGGAATCTGCATTATGTGTAGAAAAGTTTTTCCTAATGCAGGCCCCCCCTGAAGAAAGCAATATATTTATGGATTACTTCGTAGCCGGGGTTGAGGACGGCAATGGAGCAATCAGTATTCATTACGAGCTCAGTGCCTTGATGAAAACCATCAACTTCCGAATGGTTAAATGCGCTACTGGCTGCGAAGAACTAAAAGAGATTTGGGAGGCAGAGGTTTAGGAGATTCAGAGGAAGACGCAAGCTTTGGGGGTAGATTGGAATACAGAATCCGACGCACTCTCAGTGGATCCCAGGGACATCCAGGATAAACAACACAAGGGCCCGCAACAAAGAGGCAACTGCTCCAAACGACTGCTCGCTTTTACGACCCTTTTGACTTATTTTCAATTTTTCCGCTATTGCGAAGATACTCTTCCAAAAAACCAGGTGTAGGGGCATGCAGTGGGATGAAATACTGCCCCATGACAATGGATCTTGTTGGCACGCATACATAACTTCATTACCTCTTCTAGCGGACATCGACATTCCTCGTTCGATGGGAACATCGAACGGTCACGATACTCAGATACATGTTTTCTGTGAAGCGTTCGAAAGGGCTTATGGAGCAGTCCTGTACGTCCAATCATTTACACGTGAAGGCGTTATAGTCAGTCTAGCCTACAGTAAAAACACACTTATTCCAGTTTAGAAAATAACCCTTCCCAATCTGGAAATTTTCGCCGCGCTTGTAGAGCGAGACTAGTGGAGTACGTCTGCCTAGAGACAGGCTTGGACATAAGGGATGCCACATATGGACTTACACTACGGCGGCTTTGAGCTGGATACATATTAATCACAATAGATGGAAAATTAAGTTTGTAACCGTGTCACGGATATACAGATATATACGATGCCGAAACAGTGGAAGCATTGCCCAGGAGTAGAGAACCCTGCAGACCACCTGTCTAGGGGCGTGAACGCCGACCAGCCAAAAGGTCTGGACACATGGTGGGAGAACCGTCTTGGCTTTCGAAGGGAGTCGAATTATGGCCATGTGACACGGGCACTACGAAGCAGTCCCCGCCCGAAGAAATGAAGACTCCTCATCCAGTCCTACACATTCAGATTCCTGCACCTTTGCTTGACCCGTCAAGTTATTGTTCCTATTGGAGGTTGCTGCGCGTCACGGCTAGGTTCTTTCGCTTCATACGCAACATCTGGCGTGTCCACCGATCGTCCGGCAAACTGACAGCGTCATAACTCACTCAAGCACGCCTACACTAGTTCCAGACGGTCCATGTAGAATGTTTCTCGGCGGAACTTGACGCACTTCAGAAAAACGCTGATCCACCCATGGAGTCAAAAATCACTCGATTCAACCCGTCCCTAGAAGATGGACTTATTCGACTTGGAGGGCTCTTACAATGCGCCGATCTTTCCAAAGAGTTACGTCACCCCATCTTGCTCGACGGCAAGCAACACTTTGTTTACCTGCTGATTTGGCAGACGCACATACACCTTCACTACATGGGAGTACGGATCATTCTATCCGAACTCAGAGAAGAATTTTGGATTTTGCATGCACGTCAAGCCGTAAACAGTGTGCTTCACACATGTCTTCCTTGCAAGATGGTTAAAGTCCACCACGTTCACCAAATCACGTCTCCAATTCCAGCAGACCGGGTGATACCCAGAAACCCTTCGGGGTTACAAGAATGGACTTCGCAGGGCCTTTGTATATAAATTTGGGGAGAAACATGAGAAAAGGTTATTTTGCTCTCTATACATGTGCTACTACACGTGCTGTTCATTATGAATTATGTACTGTAATGTCCAACGACAAGTTTTTTTGGCGCTCCAACGATTTGTAGGGAGACGAGGACTGTCACACTCCGTTTACACGGATAACGCTCAGACCTTTCATACCACCAACAAACACCTGTCTCAACTATGGTTCTCTCTATTTGCAGCCAAATTTTACCAATACATCGCTCATCCCAACATTATATGGAAGTTTATTGCTCCGAGGGCAGCTTGGTGGGGAGGATTGTGGGAGAGGATGATCAAGACTACGAATCGTTGTCTACGTAATGTACTGGGTCGAGTCCAGGTTTGTGAAGAAGGACTGAATACCACTCTTGTGGCTACAGAAACTGCCATTAACTCAAGACAAATTCTGCAGGCCTAAGACGAGGCAGGGGCATTAACAACAGCACACTTCCACACTGGGGAGAGATTAACGGCACTACCGTCTGGACCAGAGCCGGAGAAGAACGGGAGAATAACAAAAGAATTTAGGATGCGACAGAAGCACGCAGACGAATTTTAGAGATGGTGGCAAAGTGAGTACCACAAGACGTTGTGGAATTTACATGAAGTCCGGCAGCAGCAAGCAACTACCAAGTTTAGGACAGGAGACGTTGCGATGCTGCAATAAGAAGTCCGTCGACGGCACATTTGAAAAAGCGTTTTCATCGAACAGCTCATAGAGGGACGAGATGGAATGATACGCACCGTTGTACTCCGCACCTCAGAAGGGAATAAAATAACCCGTCCGATTTAGCTGGTCATCCCACTGGAGGTTGACCATGATGGGGAGGATCTGGAGGAAATTCTTTCTTCCTAATACTATGTGAATGTACAACTAAAAGTAGTGGCATATTTTTATGAAAGCTTTTGGCCAAAAATGTCTGTGTGAAACAGAATGGTGTACTTTTCATGAACCTGGTAGTAGGTACTCCCAAGAACTTGTCTGTGCCTTATTTGTGACATATCGCAAACAAAAGTCATCATTTGATGATCCAATTCAGATCTTGTTAAGGTCATTATTGACTACATTTTAAACAATTTTGTCGTTATGATGACAAATGTGTCAAAAGGGGAAAATGCAAATGTACTAATTATACTGCCAATTGTTAATGTTAAAATTTTCACCTTCCCCTGTATACAGTACATGTTGTACATCGCGGTTCCTCCTTGCGTGTGATTTTCATTCAGATAGTCTTATGGAGATATTTTCCCTTCTGTACTGCAATCTATTGTGTGGATAACGTAGATATATATCTGCCTTTCAATCCGTTGATTCAGTTACGAAATTCGATTTTGTAAACCGTAATATTTGGGCGATTATCCTGAAACCCTATATGAATATTTGATTTTGGCGTCGCAGAAACACTAACCCTATAAAGGCGAAGCGAAGACTGTTTTATTTAAAGACCCAGTCCGTACCGCGCTGTTAACACTTTTCATCTCGTTTATAAAAACCAATCACTTTATGCTGTAAGTGGCAAGAGACGCTGCTTGTTCTGAGATAAATACAAAATAAATAAATACAGTGTGGGCAGAGCGTAGAGTTGTTGAATGTTAAATTGGTGTTGCATTACGTAACCAGCAGGTTTTAATATGTTAACTTATCATGTGGTTCATTCTGTTGTTTCACTATGCAAGTACAACAATAACAATAAATTTCCGCTAAACACAACTCTTGTTTATTAAAAAACGTAACCCCAGCGACGTGTTTCTGCTCGTGTTAAGTCATGTTCAGGCTATTCAACACTGAGATCTAAATTTTTCATTATATTGCAAACAAAGTTGCACATTTTCTATATATAGGTTCTTGTGCAACTTGAGGATTTCATAATACGAGCCGAAATATGTAGCTGCAAAAATTGTTCTGTTTTATTATATTTATTTGTCTCGTTGAAGACTACCCACGCTGTAAGTAAAAAAAATATTAATTGTATACCATTACAGTGTTACCTAAAGTAGAATTGACAATTTTGTGACAAAGAAAATATCGTGGTTTTTTTACACCATTGCTCAAGAGACCCAAGTGTGCCACAGACACCTTATTTTCAAGGATTAATGATTACACTCAGACACACCACACTGGGTAGTGGACGAGTGTTAAGGCCGACACACAGACCTCTACCTGACAACACACAACACTCACAACAGACAGACATCCACGACCCCAGCAGGATTCGAACGCACAATCCCAGCAAGCGAGCGGCCGCAGACCCACGCCTTAGACCGCGCGGCGATGGGGATTGGCCATTGGATGATTTTACTAAAGAGAATATTATGGCAGCCACCACAGTGTTCTCGCAGTCTGAGGCCAATTATTATAAGTTGTCTGGAAATATGGATCTTGTTTTAGATTCCCGCATGCATAATAAGCATGCAACATGATATGACTTGTTGTAAATTTACAGCATAGTTTCGTGACTGTAGTTTGGACGGTACCTGAATTGTGACGTAACCTCTTAACACATATTGTCGGGGTATGAAAGGGTTTTGTCATTATCCTCTTCGTAAAGACATGTATATTTATTTGACACTCCCAGCGACACTCCTTATTAGTAACGTTTAAAATTCCTTAGATACAGTAAATTCTAGTTGACCTCGGTATCTTCGTGTCGCAAATAATGACTGTGCGCCGTCATGCCTACGTCAGCACTGCCATCAAGGGAGCAAGAATTGCGTAAATGCACTTTAGCTGTTAAAAGCAAGAACAGAATATAAATAATTCACAAAGGTCAGATGTGTGATCCGTGCGTTATAAGGAAATATGCTTGGAATCTAATAAGTGTATTGTCATGTCCGTTTGCCTGCATATACATTGAGAATGTAGGAACACGGGAATAGGAGACACACTTAGTGTAAAGTGCTGAATGAATGTTATAGCATCAGATCTTTCAAAGTTCTTATTGTTAGGGAATGTAAGTACTGATGTTAGTAACTCACTCGACGCGTTGTTGCCAGCGCAGCTTTGCCTTTACGGAATTGAAAAACAGTGTGGTGTAAATAATTTTACGAAAGCTAAAATTTTAAATACGCGCGTATGAACGCTGCCTGAAGGTAACATAACTATACGTGCCGTAAGACGTGGGGTTCCATCAACTTAATATAAGCTTTCTTTTGTACATATAAGTAGTTTCAACAATACGGTATTGTCCAAAAGGCCTTGATCGTTTTCCCTAAACCCCGCGTTAGACAGGAAGTCGAATCACCGTACAAAATCTTAGTTTTGGCGCAAAAGTCATTTTGCACTAGAGGTAACGTTCTAATTAAAATTCGATGGCACAGAAATTACACTTATTGAAAATTTCACGTATTTACAGTGTCCGTGTTGTTTAAATATTTCGTCTTTGAAGCGTTTGAGTACGAGAAGCCGACGATGACGACGAAGTTACTGTGTGTGCGGATTTGCTGCTGTTCAGCATCCAGTGTCCAGTGACTCGTGCACCACAATGTATGTGGCTGGTTTCTGCAGGTTACACTAAACAATAAGTTAATGGAAACGTGTACAAGACAATGCGCATTATAGGTTAAAAATGTACCCACAAATTGTGTTATTTGTTAATGAAATGATGTTACAGCTCCGATTA
>Ga0131853_10017747_pt1 | contig 12958 bp, 7 predicted proteins | sample TergutLab28metaG_FD_92764 | JGI IMG/M metagenome (GOLD analysis project Ga0131853, IMG submission 92764) | Labiotermes labralis P1 segment gut microbial communities from Petit-Saut dam, French Guiana - Lab288 P1 (version 2) (version 2) | ecosystem: Host-associated > Arthropoda: Insects >...
ATTAGTACTATTATACCACCTAACTACCCTAACTACAAGAGATAATCAAAAGAAAATCGCTAATTTGTCGATATTATCAACCTTTTAGCGATTTGTTACTACTTACTAAGTGTAAAACTCGGGATTTTATATATCTGATCATTTTTTGTTTCTGCTTGGTACTCGTTTATATAGTCCCTTAGTGTTTTGTTCACATCAACTGTAACGCTCCCTCTTTGTATATCCCGCAAAAATATTTCTGCGTACTTTTGCTCTTCTTGAGAAAGTGTAGCAAAGGTTTTGTGAAGTTCTTCCAGAGCCGTCTGTGCGTCTCCTGATTCTAAAGCCTTTAGATATTTTGTAAATCTGCTATCCATAAATTCAGCATCAATCATACCCGTATCATACTCTGTTATATGACCCTCTAAATCAAAAGGAACATCGTGGGCGGTCCCCCCACCTCCGCCTGGGGATAGCTCTTTATATCTCAAAATTAAAATTTGATAGGTTAGTTCATCTAATTCCATTTTGATAACTGTTTTTGACTTACCCTGCCCATGATTAAATGAGTATTCTGATGTTTGCCATTTAAACCGTTGTATCGTTGCTGCCTCTAGGTAATCATTAAATTCTTTAAAAAGCTTGGCAAATTTTTGTTTTTCAGCTTGTTCTGAAGGTAGCTTCTCGAAATTTTCAACTCCTGAACCTTCAAACAAATCCTTTATTTCTAAAAACAATTCATTCATCTTTAATAGATTTGCCTCTAATTTATTGACAAATAAAACGACAGGCTTATCTCCTGAATACGCTTTTACAGCATTATCAATATTTCGATTCATCGTGTGAGGCTTTCTGTACCACTTAATTGTTCCAAATGGTTTTTCATAACCAAACAACCGATTAGTCCTAGAAAAAGCTTGAATAATAAGCTCGTACTTCATCATCTTATCAATATATAATGTATTAATCCATTTTGAATCAAATCCTGTTAACATTTGGTCGACAACGATTAATAAATCCAATTGTTTTTCAGGTTCCAAATGTATTCTTTTATAGGCATTTTTGTGCGCTAACCGATCCGCAATGTCTTTTTTAAATTTTTCATGAATAGAAATGCTGTAAACTTGTGGTGGCTTGTACATTTTATTGTAATCATCTATGATTTCAACCAAACCATCTTCTTTATATTGATTACTCACTTGTTCATCATTGTCAATATTTTGGTCAAATAACGTTGTAATCTTTAATTCAGGCTTCTCTTTTTTAAGTAGTCGATAATACTTAATAGCTTCTTTTATGCTTTGGGTTGCAAGTATAGCATGAAATTTCCCGTTTTGCGAAAGAGTTGTCCAACCGTCAACAATATCAGAAACAACTGCTTTTTGGTGATTAGAAGGTTCATGCAATTTGCTTTCATCTCTGTATAATTCATCTGTTCCAGAATACTGTGTATTAGGGATATAATCTTCTATCCCTTTATGGTAGTTACCCAAATCATCAGTATGTCCTGCCATTTTTATAGATTTCCCAGTAAATTTCAAGAAAACTTTCTTCTTAGCCTCATCTGCCAGTGCTTCTTGCTCACTAGCCGCTTTAGCTTTTTGTAAGCCAACTGCTTTACGCAAATTCCTCTCTTTAAACGTTTCCACTCTGTATGGATCAAATCCTAATACATTTTTATCTCTAATACCATCAGCAATAGTATAGCGGTGTAATTCATCTCCGAATATAGTTGAAGTCGTGTTCTTCTTTCTTTCATTTTCTTTGATAATAGGTGTACCAGTAAATCCAAACAACATCGCATTAGGAAATGTATCCTTTATCGTTAAAAGCATATCCCCAAATGTAGAACGATGAGCTTCATCGACAATAAAAACGACGCGTTTTGAGGACATGATTTCTATATCTTTCAAATTCACCCCGATTTCTGATTTGATATTGCTCATTTTTTGAATCGATGTAACAATCAAGGTATCTTTTGGATCATCACTCTTTAGCTTTGTTCGGAGAACATCAGTATTCTTGGGAGCTTGAACTTCTTCTCCCTCTTCAGAAAAAGCACGATATTCACTTAACGATTGCGTTCCAAGTTCAATTCTATCCATCAAAAAGACAACTTTATCTGCGTCCTTTGAGTTGGCAATTAATTGTGCAGATTTAAAACTTGTCATTGTTTTTCCAGAACCAGTCGTATGCCATATATAACCACCCAACTGATTACTAGAATCCCATTTATTCATCGCTACCTTATCAGAAATGATGCTTGCAGCCCAGTACTGATAACTTCGCATTACCTTTAAAACTCCGTCTGTATCATCAGGGACAGTATAAAATCCAATTAACTGATGCGCCATCGGAATAGACAATATACTTGAAGATACTTCTTTCCAATCGTTGATGATTTCGTTATTAAAATCTTGCCAATTAAAATAATAATCTGAATTAAACTTGCCATCTGGTCCTGGATTGGCGAAGTATAACGTTTCGTCTGGACTCATTGCAACAAAGATTTGTACTAAAGAAAACAGCCCTACGAAAATCCCTGCACGCGCATATTTTTCTATTTGATTGGTTGCCTCTTTGACTGGTACACCGCTACGTTTTAATTCTATGTGATAAACAGGCATCCCATTTATTAACAACATTAAGTCACCACGCCTATTATTCAAAATTGGTGAAGCTGTAGGGAATTTTGGTTGCTGCACAATTTGATAACGACTTTGTCCCGCTGCAATTTCCTGCCTATCGTAAATTTTCAAACTGACTTCTTTACCAAAATGAAGCTTGTCATCTTCATTATCTCTTTTGATTGATACAGTCTTACCGTTGATAAATCCATTTAATTTAAGGGGAGTGCGTAAAGTTTCAATTTGCTCTATAATTTCATCCATTTCTGTGGATGTTAAAGGACAACCATTTAAACGGTCGATTTGCTTATTGTTATCAAATAAAATGCTCGCCCAATTATCTTTCAGCATCTGCTCAGTATAATTTTTTAAAATCTTATCTTCCCAACCCTTAGTAGTTAGGACTTTAATCAAAGCTTCTTCAAAATCTGATTCTTTTATAAATACAGACATATACAACCCTCCTATACAAACATTTTTTCTAGTAGAGATTTTTTGATATTTTGTAGCTTTTCTAACTGATGCTGATGAAAGGTGATGGTGCGGTCGAGGGTTGAGAAGAAATTTCCAATGGCGACTTGTTCGTCAATTGATGGCACTGGTATGTTCATTTCCATCACTTTTGTTTTTGAAATGTTATACCTTGAAATCCCTTGAGCCAAGAACAAGAATTTTTTCCTAACCCCAGATGATCTCAACATAAAAGCTAAGTAGTAAGGGTCAAATTTTTCTGTGGGTCTATAACCAAAACAAAAGCTGTTTAGATAAGTATTTACACTATTATTAAGCCAAACTGACGACATTCCAACCTCTTCAGGAGTTTCTGATGAAGTTGTAAAAAATACATCACCATACTGAACTTCGTTTTGCTTTGAATCTACTTCAACAGCCTCTAGCGCTTCAGAATCAGCTATCGGATTATTAAAAACATTAACATAGGTCACGAATTTTGCATTACCATGTCCAAAGTCTTCTTTAGTTTTCCCACTCAAACCTGTGAAAGTATTACCTAGTTTTCCTAATTCACACTGATCCCAAGCATCCGTAAATCCTTTGAAGCGTATTTCTGGTTTATCTGATCCATTTTTAGGGAACAATTTTTCAAGCATTGCTTTTTTTATTATCTTAGATTTTTCCAACTTACGCTGATGAAAGGTGATGGTGTGGTCTAGGGTTGAGAAGAATGAGCCTATCTTTGTTTGTTCATCTTTCAAAGGGAATTTAATTTCTAAATCTTTTACAATATTTCCTGATAAATTCCCCTGACCACCTTGCAGATAAGTGTTCGTTATATTTTGTTTTTGGGCCCGTAACCACTTCATTATGAACTTGGCATCATATCCTGCATTTGGTTTCACCGATAAGATTGCTTGATTTATTGCTCCTGAAATTCTCGCAATACCAACCTCTCCACTAGTTGCACCATACATGGCATAAAGAATATCACCAACATCTACAACTTTTGCAGAAGAACTATTTAGCCCTTCTTGAGTAATGAATAACTCTGTCACATCACTGTTAATTTCAGCAGAACGAATAAACGGAATAGAACCACCGTAATATTCTTTTTTCCCAGCTGTTGGTGTGCCACCTGAGAAAGATGTAGAAACATCCCCCAACCTACACTGTTCCCAAGCATCCGTAAAACCTTCAAATCGAATCACTGGTTTATTTTGATTTTCTGACATGTTATTCACCCTTTAATAACGACTGAAACTCGCTAAGACCTTTCATATCAAATTCATTTCCTGTAAGGCTATCAATCAAAATTGACAATTCATCCTCTGCTGTTTTTAATTCATTGGCAACTTCTGAGTAGGTCGTAGCGTATTTACTTTCCAGTACACTTATTTCATTCACCAAATTACTTATGATTTCACCCGGTAACTTTGAAAGTCTTTCCATCAGTGGCTTTATCCATTTTAACTCTAATAATTCGAGCACCTGATCATCTTCTAATTGTTCGATAGTTATTTTTGTTTTTTCGTGTAAGGCTGCTTTTTCCGACTTCACAGTTACCTTTAGTTCTTTTTCTTCTATCAACAGGGAATACACTTTAGAAATTTTACTTTCTATCGTTTCATCTTCAAATTTAAACACTGAACGAAGCTCTTTCATATAAGCTGCAACCTTACCCTTACCATATGTCTCATCTTTGTTTGCTTCAATAGCAGACCAATTTACTTCTGGTTGATTTTCAATAAATGCTAATTTTTCAGGCTTTTTAGCTTTATCATCAAGTAAAGAAATGTATGATTTCAAAATTTTGATTTCATCAGTTTCTACATCTTCTAAAATACGATTCATTTCTTTGTTCACCTCAGCAAAAACAAATGCATCATTCGCATCATTTAAGATAGGACTGTCCTTTTCCTCTTCTGTTAGTGAATCAATTATTTCCTCGTAACTTGCTGTAATTTCAGCCAGACGATTTTCTTTTGCTGATAACGCTGCCGTTTCATCTTTTAGAAGATTATCTTGCACCAATTCAAAAGGAATGACATGCCCCATCCAACCGTCTTGCACCTCTATCTCTTTGCCACCCTTTTTCTTTGTGACCATTGCTGGTGCCACTTTTTTCGTTGCTTCAAAACCTTCAATCTGTACAATTTCTAAATCAATAGCAGTTTGTAACCATTCATCATTAAAGGCTTGGTATGCCTTATATTTATTAATAAGACTAATGTTTTCAAGTCGTTCAAAAATGTTGGTGCTTAATTCACTTTCAGTTTTTACGATGTTTAAAGTCCGCATTTTTTCAATGATCGCACTTTTCAGGAGTTGTCCTAAGTTGCCAAAGTTTTGCTCAAATCCCTCTCTGAAGCTTATTACATCTGAATTTGTTGCAATGATTTTTTTTATGTCTCCAGATTTAACTTTGGCATAAGGTGTACCATCTTCATCAAATAATACCTTTTTTAGAGTCGGAAAAGCTTCCCAGTATTTTGCAAGTAGTTCTATTTCCGCTTTAGGAATGCCCCCAAACATTGATGCGTAAATATCCCAGGTTTCGTTTGCAGGACTTGAATCAACATATCTCGGAATATTTAAATTATATCCGTTTTGACGAATCTCTTCTTTGCTCACTAATCTAGAAAATTTGTCAACTAGTTCTTTATTTGTAACCACATCAACAATTTTTTTAATGTCCGCAGCTTGAAGTTTATTATTTTTCCCAACTTTGATAAATCCTTTGGAAGCATCGACAATTAAAACATCACTACTTGCACGTTTTTGACGCAAAACCATAATGATCGTTGGAATACTCGTTCCAAAAAAGATATTTGCTGGAAGTCCAATAACTACTTCTATTTTATCGTTCTCTATTAAATTTTTACGAATTGTTTCTTCTTCACCACCACGGAAAAGAACGCCATGTGGTAAAACAATCGTCATAATCCCATCTGACACAGTATGGTATAAATCATGCAGTAAAAAGGCGTAATCCGCTTTTGTCTTCGGTGCAATACCATATCCTGAATATCTTGGATCAGAGTCTTTGTTTCCAGGATCCCAATTCTGAGAGTAAGGTGGGTTTGAAACCACTGCATCTACGTGTAGAGGTTCATATTCATTACTTTCATCAAAAAATGGCCAATCATCTTCAAGCGTATCACCATTACGTGTAACAATATTGTCAGGTAAGATCCCACGCATAACCAAATTCATACGAGTTAGATTATAGGTATTTTCTTTCAACTCTTGTGCATAATACTTGATGTTATTTTTGTCATCAATATGCCGTGCAACAGATTGACCAATATTGATTAACAACGATCCCGAACCGCTGGTTGGATCGTAAATTTTAATTTCGTTCCTATCTTTTAAATGATGAGCGACAATCTCGGACATCAGTAAAGATACTTCATGTGGTGTATAAAATTCTCCTGCCTTTTTACCTGCATTTGCAGCAAACATACTGATTAAATATTCATAAATAAAACCAAGAACATCGTAGTCTTGTCTATTATCCATCGGTATGCTTTTGATTAGTTGGAGAAGGTCACTAATAGCTTTGGTTTGTGCACCTGATGAGTCTCCCAATTTACTTAACCCTGTCTGTAAAGTATCAAAAATTCGATCAAATACTTTTTTGTGAGTTGGGTTGATGAGGCGACCAAAAGCTGACAATGCATCACGGACATTTGACACATCGAAATCTTTACCCTTTTCAATCCAAGTCGAAAAAAGATTATCGTAAGAAATGAAATAACCGATATTCTCCTTGATGAAATTAACTGAGTCTATTTCTGATTCACTTAATTCCTTTATATCGTCTTCTGTATAATCGTTTTCTTTTAAAAACTTCAATTCCTTCTCTGAGAGAAATTTATAAAACATAAACCCTAAAATATAATCTTTGTACTCGTTTGCTTCTATTTTTGAACGCATCCGATTTGCTGATTCCCAGATTTTTTGCGCTAACTCTTGTTTATTCATAAAATCCTCCAATTGTTCGTCCACTCTATTCTAGTTGATTTTTATTTCTACCACATCACCGATATCAACACCAAGTGCCAAGCATATCTTTACCAAGCTTACCATTGCAACAGGTTCATCTCGTCCCATACTAGCAATGACATTACTGCTGATATTTGCTATCTTTTTCAAATCTGTTTTATTCATTTGTTTGTCAATAAGTAATTTCCAAAGTTTATTATAGCTGATTGGAATTGTATTTTTTTCATTGACCATAGCAAACTCCCTTTCGTATGAATATATATTCCATCATTATACCAGAAATCATCTGAATTCACACTGCTATTCGTGATATTAGATCATATTTTGCCATAAAAAAATCACGTTTTAATGATATAATGAGGATAACTTAACCTAAACTAACATCTTTTCTGTACACATCCTATCCCTAAAGCAACCTTATACAGTCAATCCTTCGATTTCCAAAATCCTGATATATTCCCACAAAAGCAAAAAAGAGAATCCAGAGGGCATTTTCACACCTTCCAAATTCTCTTAAATCACTCAAACCCCTTGATATCAAGCTTTCTTTACCCTCTCCTACTTCTTGACATCAATGCAACCGTCTCAACATGCGAAGTCTGAGGAAATAAATCCACTGGCTGGATCATCTCCAGCTTGTAGCCCCCTACTTCTAAAATCTGAATATCGCGCGCCAAAGTTGCTGAATCACAAGAAACATAAACAATACGGCTCGGTTTCGCCCTAATAATCGCCTCAAGCAATGCAGCATCACATCCCTTTCGCGGTGGATCGACCACAATAACATCTGGCACAACCCCCTCATCAATCAATCGCGGAATCACAATTTCTGACTTCCCAACCTCAAACCTCACATTCTCTATCTCATTCAGCTGCGCATTTTTCTTCGCATCAGCAATAGCATCTGGCACGATCTCCACTCCATAAACCAATTTCGCTTTGCGAGCTAAAAACAAAGTAATCGTACCAATCCCACAATAAGCATCAAATACAACATCATTTTCGCCAATATCTGCGTAATCAACAGCCAGCTTGTATAAAATTTCCGTCTGCACAGGATTTATTTGATAAAAACTTCGCGCTGAAATCAAAAAGTTAAGCCCATCAAGGGAATCAACCATATAATCCTCACCATAAATCGTCTTCATCTCATCACCAAAAATCACATTTGTAACTTTGGGATTTACATTATGTACGATCGATTTAATAGCAGGAAAGCTTTCAATAAGCTGTTGACACAATCCTTTTTCATGAGGTAAATCAGCTATTTTTGTAACAAAAATCACCATAATCTCCCCAGTTTTAAAACCGACTCTTATCACAACATGACGCAAAACACCTTCATGCTTTGATTCATCATAAGGTGCAATCCCAAATTCAACCATTAACTTCTTCACTTCAGCAATAAGCTCATCTGCCACTTCTGTTTGAACAAGACAAGCTGGCATATCGATGATTTCATGACTACGACTTTTATAAAATCCCGCTACAATCTCACCCTCTGTATTGCACCCAAATGGGACTTGCGTTTTATTTCGATAGCGCCACGGATCAGCCATCCCCAACACATCTAACACAGGCGGATTTTCAATCTTGGCAAATTTTTCCATGTTACGAATCACAATATTTTTCTTAAACTCCAACTGAGCATCATAGTTCATGTGTTGAATTTGACAACCACCACATGCTTCAAATAGAGAACAAAGCGGCATTACTCGATTACTAATAGTCTTGATTTTTTCAATAGCAAGCCCATGCGCATAATTTTTCTTTGCCGCACCAACCCGCGCGATGACCCTTTCACCAGGAAGCCCATCTTTGACAAATACCAAAAAGCCATCGATTCTTGCGATTCCAAGACCATCGTGGCTTAAATCTTCGATTGTTACATCATACAGTTTTCCAATTTCTACTGGTCGCTTCTTCTTCATCTTTTTTCTCCTAAAAAATGAGCAAACTCAGCTGTTGCTCATTTATATCTTATAATTAATTACTACTCCAACTTATCCGCGATCTTTCATTATTCCAAGTTCCCCAAATCGGAAATCTAGCTATATTTGATCGTGGCGTCTGATAGATCTGCAATGGCAATCTTGGCATCAATTCAATGTCCCCATCCTCTTCTCCGCCTGCAAGCTCATCCTCAAACACAACGTTAAGGGCATTCAGCCGCTGTCTCATTGCATCAACTTCTCCCTCACCAGCAGCAAGTGTAATCGAATATGCAAAAGCATCAATATTCTCACGCGCACGATTCACATTCGTATCACTTGGATATCTTTCAGCATGAGCAATAATTTTTTCTACTAAGTCTCGGTGGTATTCATGGACATGCTGAATAAGCGCTTCTTGATTCTCCTCAACCTGCTCTGAAATATCACCATATGACACAACTATTTGTATATCATATTGCAAGGCTACTTCACCACTAGTTTCAATAAAATATTCAACAACCGTCCGCGCTGCGCTTCTTGCATCACTACGTGAAATGCCCGGTTCTACACGCACACTTACATACACAACTGGCCCTTGATTCCAAAAAACATCCACATAATCGACATCATCAACAGTTGCCCCAAATGTCTCGGTATCTCTCATCCAAGCCTCTTCTAAATACTCAATATGCTCCATTCTCGACCCTAAAAGCAACCCCTCTGCTCTCATCGGTGTTAACACCAACAAATTTAAAACATGCCACGCAAAGTAAAGTGTTATACCAAGCAGCACCAATGCATAAACATGCCTAAACTTCAATCTCTTTTTCCACTTAAATTTGATTCCATTATTTTTCATTACATTCACCTAATCAAAATGTTGTTTTATCTGCTTTCTAAGCCTACCCGTTTTCGCAAGCACCATTAACATATTATACCACAAACGAATGTGAAATAACAAAAATTTTGCTTGATTGCCACAAGTTTGCCACAACTTACTTACCTTTAAGCTCAATCAACACATCACGCAAACTAGCTGCCGTCTCAAAGTCAAGTGCCTTCGCCGCATCTGCCATCTCTGTTTCAAGTCGCGAAATCAACTGTTCTTTTTCAGATTTGCTCATCTTCTTATTCGACTTTGTGGCATCCACCTTAGCATCCTCAGTCGCACGAATTGACGCCCGGATATCCTTCTTGATCGTTTGCGGTACAATACCATTTTCTTCATTAAATGCGACCTGAATCCCGCGACGACGTTCAGTCTCTTCAATCGCTTTACTCATCGAATTCGTGATCTTATCGGCATATAAAATAACACGCCCCTCAACATTTCTCGCGGCACGACCAATCGTCTGGATCAAAGAACGCTCACTACGCAAAAAGCCTTCTTTATCAGCATCAAGAATCGCAACCAAAGATACCTCTGGAATATCGAGCCCTTCTCTTAACAAGTTAATCCCAACTAACACATCAAACACACCAGCACGCAAATCACGAATAATCTCAAGGCGCTCCAGCGTTTTAACCTCCGAATGAAGATAAGCGACTTTGATGCCAACATCTTTCAGATAATTTGTTAATTCCTCCGACATTTTAATCGTAAGTGTCGTTACAAGCACACGCTCTTCTTTTTCAATTCGTTTATGAATCTCTCCGAGCAAATGGTCGATCTGACCCTCACTTTTGTGAATTTCAACAATTGGGTCTACTAGACCTGTCGGGCGAATGATCTGCTGAATCACATGAGGCGTTCGCTCTATCTCATAATCTCCTGGGGTCGCTGATACATAAATGGCTTGGTCGATTTTATCCTCAAACTCTTCAAAACGAAGCGGTCTATTATCGAGTGCAGACGGCAAGCGAAATCCGTGATTAACAAGTGTTTCCTTTCGCGCTCGATCACCATTGTACATGCCCCGAACTTGAGGTAGCATCACATGAGACTCATCGGCAACGAGTAACCAATCTTCTTGGAAAAAGTCTAACAAGCAATAGGGCGTCACACCAGATTCCCTAAGTGATAGCGGACCTGAATAATTCTCAACTCCCGAACAAAAGCCCATCTCCGCTAACATTTCCAAGTCATAACGCGTTCTTTGTTCAATTCGCTGGGCTTCAATAAGCTTCCCTTGCTCATTAAAATGAGCCACTTGTTCCTCCATCTCTTTTTCGATATTTTTCATCGCAATCTTAAGCCGTTCTTCACCTGTAACGAAGTGAGAAGCTGGGAAGATAACGACATGATTTCGTTCGCCAGTAACGGCTCCTGTCACCGTATCTATTTCTCTTATTCGATCAATTTCATCCCCAAAAAATTCGATTCTAAGCGCGCTTCGCTCCTGTCCAACTGGATAGATTTCAACAACATCACCACGAACACGAAATGTCCCGCGAGAAAAATCGATATCGTTACGATCATACTGGATGCGCACCAATTCGTTAAGCAAATCATTACGCTCTAACGTCTGTCCAACTCGTAAAGAGACCATCATTCGTTTATACTCGCTCGGATCTCCGATACCATAAATACAAGAAACTGACGCAACAACAACCACATCTCGACGCTCCAAAATAGAGGCCGTTGCCGAATGTCGAAGCTTATCAATCTCATCATTCACAGATGAATCTTTCTCGATAAACGTATCTGATGACGGGACATAAGCTTCTGGTTGATAGTAATCGTAATAGCTGACAAAATATTCCACAGCATTATTTGGGAAAAATTCCTTTAACTCACTATACAACTGTCCAGCTAGCGTCTTATTGTGTGCAAGTACCAAAGTCGGCTTTTGAACTTCTTGAATCACGTTGGCGATCGTAAACGTCTTACCAGTTCCAGTTGCGCCCAATAGAACTTGTTCTTTGACATCGTTATTTAAATTCATTACTAATTCTTTGATAGCCTCTGGCTGATCCCCTGATGGGATGTAAGGCGACACCACTTGAAATTTTTGATTTTCCATTTTTTTGCTCCGATCTTTACTTCAATTGTTTTCATCCATTATACCATTCTATCATCAAAAAACAAACATTTTTTTAACGATTTAGGCGCAAAGAAATGACTCATTCATACAACCAATGAATCGTTATCTTATTCAAATTCTCTTTCTCGCGAAAGAAATATTGCACACGATCAAGCCCATACCATTCCATCAGATTCCTTGCAGCAATGGGCGCAAGTTCCTCGTAGATAACCGGTCTCATCGACTGAAATAGTTCTGGTGTTGCAAATTGGAACGCAATCCAGTCCTCTTGATCTAAGATACTCGCATTCATGGCTTCTAACACTGCCTCTGGATCGTGTGTGTGGTAAAACATACCGTGAACATAGAAAAAATTACTTCTCGTTGAGGTAACAGGTGGCATGTTAATGCCTTCACCCAAAGTGTGCGTTCGAAATAGTTGTTCTTCATTTACGAGCAAGTAGTCGTAAAGGATGTGAATGCTATCTGCTAAGATAAAATCCTCAGCAAATGTGGGGCTTCCCCAAGTCACATCCAAGTAATAGTATTCGCCATCCACTCGAACCAAATTCCAAGCATGCGCCACTGGATAAGCTGTAAAGCCAGGAATATAGGCATCGCCAACCACATATGTCGCAAAAATGCCAAGTCGCTCTAGCAATAACTGTGCCGCTCGAGAAAAGCCTGCACAGACTGACTCTCGATGTACAAAAACGCTATAAATATTCTGATTATCTGGCGCATCTAAATTGTAAGTTGTCGTCATGATGATGTACTCGTAAACAGCTCGCACGCGCTCAAACTCAGTTGCATTTGCATCAACAGTCGCAAGAAAAGCTTCCACTGCCGCTTCAATCTCAGCCTGCATCCGTTCTTTCTCCTCGCCAACATGCCCATACTCCGGCTCAAATACCGTATAAACTCGACCACCAGGCCATTGATAAGTCGTCATCTTCCCCCAGCCTGTCATCCAAAAAAATTCAGGATAATCAAA
>Ga0131853_10017748_pt1 | contig 12957 bp, 7 predicted proteins | sample TergutLab28metaG_FD_92764 | JGI IMG/M metagenome (GOLD analysis project Ga0131853, IMG submission 92764) | Labiotermes labralis P1 segment gut microbial communities from Petit-Saut dam, French Guiana - Lab288 P1 (version 2) (version 2) | ecosystem: Host-associated > Arthropoda: Insects >...
AAGGAGCGCCACCCCGACTGGTCGGCGCAGCAGCTCAAGGACACGCTGATGTCCTCGTCCAAGGTGCTCGGCGACTACACGCCGTTCGAGCAGGGCACCGGCCGGGTCGACGTGCTCGCCGCGGTCGACTCCACGATCCAGGCCACCGGCTCGGTCGACTCCGCCGTCTTCCGCTGGCCGAACTCCGGCGCGGCGCCGGTCACCCGCACCCTCACCTACCGCAACAGCGGCTCGTCGCCGGTCACCCTGAAGCTGGCCACCGCCACCGCCGACCCGGCCGCCACGCTGTCGGCCGGCACGGTCACCGTCCCCGCCGGCGGCAGCAGCGACGTCACCCTGACCCTCGACCCGTCCAAGGTGCCCACGAACACCACCTTCTCCGGCCTGGTGCTCGCCACCGACGCGGCCTCCGGCGCCGTGGTGGCGCACACCGGCTACGGCCTGGTGAAGGAGAAGGAGCTGTACGCCTACACGGTCAAGCTGCTCGGCCGGGACGGCAAGCCCGCCGCGGGCACCGTGATCGTCGCCGAGGACGGCAGCCCGTACCCCACGCCGGTCGCGGTGGACGGGCAGGCCACGCTGCGGCTGGAGCCGGGCACGTACATGGCGTACGCGGAGATCGACGTCCCCGGTGACACCCCCGACTCGCAGGGCCTGGCCATGGTCATCGACCCGGAGACGGTGCTGAGCAAGGACACCACCGTCACCCTGGACGCGAGCACGGCGCACCGGATCAGCGCGTCCGTGCCGCAGCGCACCCAGGTCCGGCAGCTGCACTGGGACATGGCCCGCACCTTCGCCGACGGCCAGCTCGTCCGCGAGGCGGACCTGCTGCCGCTGACCTACGACGCCCTGTACGCCTCGCCGACGAAGAAGGTCACCGACGGCAGCTTCAGCTTCGACACCCGCTGGCGGCTGGGCGAGCCGACGATCGCCGTCACCGACCGGGGCAGCGCCCTGGACACCACCACCCAGCCGGGTTCGCCGGTCGACGACGGCTCGGCCGTCCTGGCCACCGCCTTCGCCGGCGCGGGCGCCGCGTCCGACTACACCGGCCTCGACGTGCACGGCAAGGCGGTCGTGGTGGACCGCAGCGACGCCGTGACGCCCGCCGAGCGGGCCGCGAACGCGGCGGCCGCCGGGGCCCGGCTGCTGATCGTCGTCAACGACGGCGCCGGCCGGCTGCTGGAGAACTACGGCGCCGACGACGGCTCCGACGCGCCGCTGCCGGTGGTGTCGATGCAGCACGACGCCGGCGCGCGGCTGGCCGCCGAGGCGGCCCGCGGCGTGAACGTGCAGGTCGCCCAGCGCAAGTACGCCCGCTACGTGTACGACCTGCTGGACCAGCACGACGGCACGATCCCCGACGGCTCCCTCGCCTACACCCCCGACCCGCGCAAGGACCTGGCGACCGTCGAGGCGACGTACGACGGCGACCGCACCCGCCTCGGCGGCGGCTTCCGCTACGACATCCCCGCGTGGGGGCCGGGCGTGGGCTTCGCCGAGCTGGAGTCGTACCCCGCCACCCGCACCGAGTACGTGTCGCAGGAGCACGGCACCGGCTTCTGGTACGAGGACCACTCGGTGTACTCCGCCGGGTACCAGGACCAGTTGCTGGAGGAGCGCGGCGGCAAGGACACCTACCTGCCGGGCCGCACCTACCGCACCTCGTGGTTCGGCGGGGTGTACCGGCCGCGGCTGGGCACCGGCTACTGGGGTCCGACCCGCTCGTCGTACAACGACATCCAGTTCAACATCTCGCCGTGGACCGACGGCGGCGCCGGGCACTCGGGGGCCATGCCGGCCGACGAGTACGACGGCCGCACCACCTACGCCGCCTACCGGGACGGCACGCTGATCGCGCACGGCCTCGGCCGGGCCGGCGGCCTGTGGGGCCAGCCGGCGGAAAAGCTGCCGTACCGGCTGGTGATCGACTCCGCGCGGGACGCCGCCGAGTGGAAGACCTCGATCAGCACCCACACCGAGTGGAACTTCGTCTCGGGTCCGGTCAGCGGTGACGCCCTGGTGCCGGTCGAGCTGCTGCAGCTGGACTACACCGTGGCCACCGACACCGCGGACGACGTGCCGGCCGGGCACTGGACCACCGTCGGCCTGTCGGCCGCGACCCAGGAGTGGCTGGACGACGTGACCCGCGCGTCCTCGGCCACGCTGTCGGTGTCCTACGACGACGGCGCCCACTGGGAGCCGGTCACGCTGGACGCGCAGGGCAAGGGCGCCTGGACCGCGCGGTTCAGGACCCCGTCCACGCCCGGCGGCGCGGTGTCGCTGAAGGCCACCGCCTCCGACGGCCACGGCGGCTCGGTCAGCCAGGAGATCATCCGGGCGTTCGGCCTGAAGTGAGCCCGGTGACGCCGGTGCGCACCCGGTCAGAGCCGTGGCCCGGCCCGAGGTGCACACCGTGAAACACCGCGCCGGGCACCGGCGGCCCGCAGGGGCCGCCGGTGCCCGGCGCGGGGGCGGGGGTGGCACGGGGCACCCCCGCGGACCCCGTATGATGGGTCTCGCAGGCGCCGCTAGCTCAGTTGGTTAGAGCAGCTGACTCTTAATCAGCGGGTCCGGGGTTCGAGTCCCTGGCGGCGCACCCGAAGCGAAGGCCCTCCGCGTCAGCGGGGGGCCTTCGCCGTGTCCGGGCCCGGCCGGCGCGCCCAGTGCGCGGGCCGGTCCAGTCCCGCCGGGATCCGGGTGCGGACGTCGCCGCGGGCCGCGTTCAACTGGGTCCGGGTGACGAACAGGGCCCCGGTCAGGTCCGCGCCGCGCAGGTCGGCGTCCCGCAGGTCCGCGCCGATCAGGTCGGCCAGCCGCAGGTCGGCGTCCCGAAGGTCGGCGCCGATCAGGTACGCGCCGCGCAGGTCGGCCGCGCGCAGGTCGGCGCCCTTCATGCGGGCGCCGATCAGGTCGGCGCCGCGGCGGTTGCGCGGCCGCCGCACGGCCTGCGTGCGGGCCAGGGCGCTGGCCCGCAGCAGCACCTCGTTGACGGCGGCGCGTTCGGCCGCGACGTCCAGGGCGAGCAGGTCGGCGGCGCCGAGCCGGGTGAGGCCGGCGACCCGCTCGCGCGCCGCCTCGGCGGCCGGGTGCACCTCGGCCGCGGCGTGAAGGGCCAGCGTCCCGCCGAGGTACCACAGCAGTTCGTGGAGCTGGCGCATCACCGGCAGGCCGGCGAACATCGCCTGCCCGCGGTCCGGCGCGTCCCGCCAGTCCTGCCCGGCGAAGGTGACCTGGGACAGCTGCTGCCCGGCGCCGAAGCAGTCGTAGACGGTGCAGCCGGAGTAGCCCTCGTCCCTGAGCGTGGCGTGGATGCCGCAGCGGTGGTCGCCGCCGAGGTGCCCGCAGGGCTCGCCGGCCTTCTTGTCCCGGGCGAAGTCCGCGGAGCGGGTGAAGGCCAGCGCCACGCAGCACAGCCCGAAGCAGTTCCCGCAGTCGGCCCGCAGCTCCGGCGCCGGTGTGCTCACGTGGTGCTCCCCTGCCGTGCCCGTGCGCCGTGCCCCGGTGTGCCTGTGACCGTGCCACGACGCGGGCGGACCGCCGTCCGGTCCGCCCGCGTCCATGGTGCCCCACCCGCGGGGGTGCTCAGCCCGCGGGGAAGGCGGCCGGCTTGGCCGGGGTGTACAGCCAGGTCTGGAAGAACGCGCCCAGGTCCTTGCCGGACAGCCGCTCGGCCAGCGTGCGGAACTCGGCGATGGTGGCGTTGCCGTAGCGGTGCTGGGCCGGCCACACCCGCAGCAGCGTCAGGAACGCCCGGTCGCCGATGGTGTCGCGCAGCGCCTGGATGGCGACGGCACCGCGGTCGTACACCGCGTCGTCGAACTGGTTCTGCGGCCCCGGGTCGCCGGGCTCGACCGTCCAGAACGGGTCGTCGGCCGGGTGCGCGTCGTAGACCTGCCGGGCGAGCTGCTGCGGCGTGCCGGTGTGCTCGTGCTCGGCCCACAGCCACTCCGCGTAGCTGGCGAAGCCCTCGTTGAGCCAGATGTCGGCCCAGCGCTCCAGCGAGACGTCGTCGCCCCACCACTGGTGGGCCAGCTCGTGCGCGACGACGGAGGTGTTGACGCCCTTGGAGAAGGTGGCGGGGCTGTAGAAGACCCGGGTCTGGGTCTCCAGGGAGAAGTGGGTCGGCACGTTCGGCACGTAGCCGCCCGCCGAGTCGAAGGGGTAGGGCCCGAAGTAGCCGCTGAGGAAGTCGACGATCTCGGCGGTGCGCTCCACGCTCGCCCGGGCGTTGGCGGCGTTGGCGCCCAGGTCGGTGCTGTAGGCGTTGATCACCGGGATGCCGGTGCGGGTGCGGCTGCGGGTGATGTCGAAGTGGCCGACCGCGAGGGTGGCCAGATAGGTGGCCTGCGGCTTGGTCTGCTGCCAGTGGTAGCTGGTCCAGCCGTCCGCGGTGTGCTGGGACAGCAGCAGCCCGTTGCTGATCGCCTGCTCGCCCTGCGGCACGGTGACCCGCACGTCGTAGCTGGCCTTGTCCAGCGGGTGGTCGTTGCTGGGGAACCACCACCAGGCCGACTCCGGCTCGTTGGCGGCGACTCCGCCGTCCGGGGTGTGCTGCCAGGACGTGAAGCCGTAGCGCTGGACGGTGGACGGCACACCCGAGTACGTGACCGCGACGGTGATCCGCTGCCCGCGGGCGATCGGGTGCTGCGGGGTGATGACCAGTTCCTGCTCGCCGCTGGTGGCGAAGGCCGCCGGCCGGCCGTCGACGATGACCTTGCTGACGTCCAGCGCGAAGTCCAGGTCGAAGCTGGTCAGCCCCTGGGTGGCGGTCGCGGTGAGGGTCGTGGTGCCGGTGAGCGTGTCGGTGGCGGGGGTGTAGCGCAGGTTCAGGTCGTAGTGGGAGACGTCGTAGCCGCCGTTCCCGTAGGTCGGGTAGTACGGGTCGCCGATGCCGGGCGCGCCGGGTCCGGCGCCGGCCGCCGATGCCGGGATCGCGAGCAGCAGGCCGAGCACGGCGGTGGCGGAGGCGAGCACTCTCTTGCGCACAGGGGTCCTCCAGTGCGGAGATCAACTGATGGCAGGTACACGGCGACCCTAGGAAGCCACCGTGGACGCAGCCACCCCGAACGCCCCTGCTGTCGCAGAACCTTCACCGGGCGCAACACAACGGCCGGAAACCTGTGGGTCCTGCCACGTGATCGCCTTCCGGCTGACGGGGCCCCGAAGGGCGGATAGGTTCGGCGTGTGAAGAGCGTCTGGTTGCGCGCGGTGCAGCGCCTGGAGAGCGAGTACCTCGCCCGTCTGGGCCTGTCGCTCCCGCTGCTCGCGCTCGCCGTGGTGATCGCCTCCGACCTGATCGCGGGCCGGGACCACTACCTGACGCCGGGCATCGTCGCCGCGCCCGCGCTGGCCGCGATCACCGTCAACTGGCACAAGACCCTCTTCGTCAGCGTGCTCGGCATCCTCGTCCAGGCCGCGCTCGCCCCCTACGACGGCGTCGCCCGCAACACCGACCACGACGTGCTGTTCGGGCAGCTGTACGCGTACTGCCTGGTCTCGGCGTTCAGCGTGTACATCGCCTGGCGCCGGGAGACCGGCGCGCGGGCGTTCACCGCCATCGCCTCGGTCGCCGAGGCCGCCCAGCACGCCCTGATGCACCCGCCCGCGCCGCGGGTCGGCACCGTGCGGGTCGCGGTCCGCTACGTCTCGGCCGCCGACGCCGCGCAGATCGGCGGCGACCTGTACTCGGTGCTGGACACCCCGCACGGCGTGCGGGCGCTGATCGGCGACGTGCGAGGCAAGGGGCTCGCGGCGGTGCAGAGTTCCGCGGTGGTGCTCGGTGCCTTCCGCGAGGCCGCCTACGACGAGGGCGGCCTGGACCGGGTCGCCGCCCGGGTGGACACCAGCGTCGGACGCCACGTCAGCACCGGCGACTTCTGTACCGCGCTGTTCGCGCAGTTCGACGAGCCGGACAGCGTCGAGCTGCTGCACTACGGCCACGTCGCGCCGCTGCGGGTCTCGCGCGACGGCGAGGTGGAGACCCTGGAGCCGGCCGAGCCGTGGGTGCCGCTGGGCCTGGCGGACATGGTGACGGGCGCGCCGACGCCCTGGCGGGTGCCGCTGCTGCCCGGCGACGTGCTGGTGCTGTGCACGGACGGGGTGATCGAGGCCCGCGGCGAGCAGGACGGCACCTTCTACCCGCTGGCCGACCGCGTCGGCCCGCTCGTCGCGGGCAGCGGCCGCGACCTGGAGTCCGCCGTCGAGCGGGTCTACGACGACCTGCTGCGGCACACCGGCGGCTCGCTGTCGGACGACGTGGTGCTGCTGCTGATCTCACCGCTGTCCCGGCCGCTGCCGATACACCCTCAGGACCCGCCGCCGCTGCGCTCCTGACGCCGCGGCACCCGCCGCCGCGACCGGCCTGCCGCCTACCGGCCCTCGGGCCGGGCCCCGTCCGGCGCCCCCGCGCGGGGCTGCGGCCGCTGCGGCTCGTGCGCCGGCCGCCTCCTCACCGTGCCCTGCGGCGGCTCCCCGCCGCCGCCCCCGGGCTCCGGCCGCTCGCGCGTGGCCCGTTCGAGGGCGGCCAGCACCGGCTCGTACGGCTCGCCGGTGGCGTGCTCCATGGCCAGCTCGCACAGCCGGTCCGCGGACAGGTGCACGTCGTAGTCCCGGGCGGCCACCTCCTCGGCCTCGCGGCGGGTCGCCGTCCCCGTCAGGTCCTCGCGCAGCGGGCCGCGGTCGGCGGCGAACGCGCAGCAGCCCGCGTCGTCGGGCACCACGACCTCGGCGGCGCACGCCCGGGCCACCGCCTCCAGGGCCGCGCCCGCCCCGCCGGCGCCGCCCGCCGGGTCGTGGCACACCTGGCGCATCGCGCACGTCGGGTGCAGGACGGCGCTGGCGGCGGGGTGGGTGACGGTCAGCCGGGGCAGCAACTGCTCGGCCGCCCACACCACGGAGTCGACGACGGTCAGCTCGCCGTGCAGTTCGCGGTTGGCCTCGGTCAGGTGCGGCACCACGTCCCGGGCCAGGCCCAGGGTGCAGGCCCCGGCGTCCACGACCAGCGGCAGCCGGCCGCCGCCGGTCCACATCCACGCCTGCTCCACGATCCGGTTGGCCATCACCGCCGTGCCCTCGGTCAGGCCCCTGGCGTGCCAGGGCGCCGCGCAGCAGGTGCCGGCCACGTCCGGCGGGATCCACACCGGCGTCCCGGCCCGTTCCGCCAGCGCGACCAGGGCCTGCGGCACCCAGCCGGCGCCGGGCCGCGGCGGCCCCAGGAGCCGGTTGACGCACGCCGGGTAGTACACGGCGGTCGCGCCGTGCTGAGCGGTGCGCGGCAGGCGGGGCGCGGCACCGGGCGTCTCGGGCAGCCAGTCGGGTATCAGGTCGGTGCCGGCCGCGCGGCGCGCGAAGCCGGTCACCGCGGCCAGCGGGCGGTCGCCGGCCCGGCCGCGTATCGCCGCGGCGGTGGCCAGCGCGGTGCGGGCGGTGCGCTCGGCGGCGCGCCCGAAGACCGCCAGCCGCCCGGCGGCCCGCTCCTCGGCCCGGGTGTGGCGGGCGGCGCGGAAGTCCCGCATCAGGGCACCGGTGTCGATGCCGAGCGGGCAGGCCAGCCGGCACAGCGCGTCGCCCGCGCAGGTGTCCACCGCGTCGTGCCCGTAGGCGTCCAGCAGCTCCTCCAGGACCGCGGAGCCGGCGGGCTGCCGGTGCATCTCGCGGCGCAGCGCGATCCGCTGACGGGGCGTCGTGGTCAGGTCGCGGCTGGGGCAGGCCGGTTCGCACAGGCCGCACTCGGTGCAGGAGCCGGCGCCCTCGATCTGCGGGAGGGTCTTCAGGCCGCGCAGGTGGCCGCGCGGGTCCTGGTCGAGCACCACCCGGGGGGCGAGGATGCCGTCGGGGTCGAGCAGCGCCTTGACCCGCCACATCAGCGCGGTGGCCGGTGCGCCCCACTCCCGTTCCAGGAACGGCGCCGTGGCCCGGCCGGTGCCCTGCTCGGCCCGCAGCGACCCGTGGAACCGCTCGGTGACCAGCCGGCAGAAGTCGTCCATGAAGGCGGCGTAGCGGTCGACGTCCGCGGGCTGCCCGGGGTCGAGGGCGAGCACGAAGTGCAGGGTGCCGTGGGCGGCGCGGCCGGCGACGCCGGGCGCGAAGCCGTGCTGCTCCTGGAGCGCGAGCAGTTCGGTGCACGCCTCGCCGACGCGGTCCGGCGGCACCGCGAAGTCCTGGGTGACCGGGGTGGTGCCGGCCGCCGGCGGCTCGGGCGCGGGCTCCTGCGGCGGGCGGGCCGGGGACGGGGACGGGGCTGTACGCCCGGGGAGCGAGGAGGAGGACGCGGGGACGGGCGGGCGGCTGCCGCCGGCGGCGGCCATGAAGGCCCGGCGGGCCCGCCAGAGCGCGGATATGCGGTCCGGTGCGCGGGTGAAGGCGTTGTCGGCCGACGGGATCGGGCTGACCAGGCCCAGGTCGTCGCAGATGCGGTGGGCGGCCCGCTCGTAGGCGGCCAGCTCCACCTCGTCGGCGGCCCGGAACTCCACCAGCAGCGCGGCGCACTCGGCCGGCAGGGCGGACCAGTCCGCCGGGACGCCGTCCACCGCCGTGCAGGCGCGCAGCGCATGGCCGTCCATCAGCTCCACCGCGGCGGCGCCGGCCTGGGCGAACGGTGCCACGGCGGCGGCGGCCGCCGGCAGCGAGGGGAAGAACAGCAGCCCGGCGGTGGCCGCGGGGCGCAGCGGCAGCGTCTCGTAGACGGCCTCGCTGACGAAGCCGAGGGTGCCCTGCGAGCCGATCATCAGGCCGCGCAGGATCTGCACGGGCGTCTCGCCGTCCAGGAAGGCGTCCAGCCGGTAGCCGCTGGTGTTCTTGACGGCGTGCTTGGCCCGGATCCTCGCGGTCAGCTTCTGGTCCGCCTCGATCTCGTCCCGCAGGTCCAGCAGCCCCTGGTACAGCTCGGGTTCGGCGGCGGCCAGCGCGGCGTCCGCCTCGGGGTCGCCGGTGTCCACCACGGTGCCGGAGGGCAGCACCACGGTCAGCGAGGAGACGGTGCGGTACGAGTCGCGGGTGGTGCCGGCCGCCGCGCCCGAGGCGTTGCCGGCCAGCACGCCGCCGACGGTGGCCGCGGCCGCGCTCTCCGGGTCGGGGCCCAGCACCCGGCCGTGCCGCGCCAGCGCGGCGTTCGCCCGGGCCAGCACCGTGCCGGGCAGGATCCGCGCCAGGGTGCCGCCGGGCTCGACCTCGACGCCGCTGAAGTGCCGGCGCACGTCGACCAGGATGTCCTCGCCCTGCGCCTGCCCGCCCAGGCTGGTGCCGGCCGCCCGGAACACCAGGTGGCGGCGCTGCCGGCGGGCGTACCCCATCAGTTTGACGACGTCCTGCACGCTGTCGGGCACCACCACGGCCTGCGGCACGAACCGGTACGGGCCGGCGTCCGCCGCATGGGCGACCAGGTCGGTGATCCGCCCGAGCACCTTGCCCGGGCCGAGCAGTTCCTCGAGTTCGGCCCGCAGCCCGGCCGGGGTGCCGGCGGCGCGCTCCTCCTCCACCCGGTCCGCGGCGGCCTCCGCGGGCGCGGCCGGGCGCAGCGCGTCGGCCCCCTTCCCCTCCTTCTTGCGCTCTCGCACGGGCATCAGGACCTCCTTGACGGGGATCACACCATCTGCACGATATGCCGGAGTCCTTCGGGGCGCGCGACGTCCTGCGCCGGGTGCGGGCCGCCGGCCGGCCCCGGGCGCGGGGCGCCGCGCTACCGCGGGACCGGGTGCGATCCGGTGAGCGCGGCATAGACCACGACGTTCGCGGAGTACGCCTGCTGGGTGCGGTCGAAGCTGCCGCCGCAGGTGATCAGCCGCAGTTCGGGGCGGCCGCTGGTCGAGCCGTAGACGCGGGAGGCGTCGAAGTGGTCCTTCTCCACCAGCTCGACGGCCTCCACGGAGAACTCGGCCACCGTGCCGTCGGCGCGGGTCACCTCGATCCGGGCGCCGCGCTGGACCGTGCTGAGGGCGTAGAAGACGGCGGGGCCGGTCTCGGTGTCGACGTGGCCGACGATGACGGCCGCGCCGGGCGCGCCGGGGGCGGGACCGCCGCGGTACCAGCCGGCGACGCCCGGGGTGTCGTACGGCGGCGGGTCGATGGTGCCGTCGGTGAGGTCGCGGCCGACCAGGTCGGCGTGCACCCCGATGGCCGCGATGTCCAGCCGGGTGGGGGTGGCCACCGGCAGCGGCGCGTGCGGCGCGTAGACGTGCGGGGGGTGGTCGGCGGTCGCCGCGGCGGCGACCGCCGTGCCCGGGTCGGCCCCGGACGCGCCGTGTCCGGCGGGCCCGAGCCACCAGGCGGCCAGCAGGACCACGGCGACCGCAGCGGTCGTCCATGTCCTGCTGTCCGGCCTGGCGTCGGGGCCGGCCCGGTACACCGGCATGCGGATCAGCCGCGGTCGCCGGCGGTGCGGCGGCGCCGCACGGCGAGTCCGGCCAGGCCCACCGCGGCGAACGCGCCGGTGACCACCAGCGGCCCGGTGCTGGAGCCGGCCGCGGCCGGTCCGGCGGCGAGCTGGGCGGTGCCGCCGCCGCCCGCGGGGACGGGGTTGACGGGCTTGTTCGGGGTGACCGGGTTGACCGGCCGGGTGCCGGAACCCCCGGTGACCGTGATCGACGCCTGGGCGGAGCTGCCGGCGCCGTCGCACTGCACGGAGACCGCGTACGAGCCGTCGGTCGCGTCGGACTTGATGAACGCGCTGCCCTCCAGGCCGCCGCCGCCGGACGACGGGGCCAGGGTGATGCTGTCCACGAACACCGCGGCGCTGGCCTTCGCCTTGTGGCCCGAACTGCACGACACCGACAGGTGGATGGTCACCATCCCGCCCGGGGAGACGCTGGACGGGCTCACGTTCACGGAGCCGGCGCCGGCCGCGGACAGCGGGTCGCTGGCGGCCGACGGGTCGCCGGCGGCGCTGTTGACGCCCGCGGCGCCCGCGGCCGGGTCGGTCACGGAACCGCTGCCGACGTCGGAGCCGGCGGCGCCGAAGGCAGAGCCGGCGTCCGCGCCGGTGCCGGTGTCGGCGCCCGGGACCGACTCGGCGGACGCGCCGCCGTCGCTGCCGGCGTCGGAGCCCGCGCCGGCGGTCGGGTCCGAGCCGGCGTCGGTGCCGGTGTCGGTGCCCGCCAGGGGGTCCGTGGCCGCGGACCCGGACGGGTCGGTGGCGGCGCTGCTCGTGCCGCCGGTGTCGGCGACGGCCGGTGCCGCGGCGGAAACCCCGCCGAGGGCGACCACGGCCGCCAGGCCGGCCGCGGCGACGGCGGGCAGTTTCAGACCAGACATGGAAGAGACCTCCGCTCGGACCGGGAGCGGGGACTCGCACCCGGTGCTTACGAAGATCCCGGCGCGGACCGCCGCCCGCACCCCGGGCGGCGGTTCACTGGCCCATCGGAGTGAGGATCGCTCTACGCAGAGTGATCGCCGCCGGTTCGGTGCCGGCGGCCGGGGCTCAGATCTCGGCGATCAGGTCGGCGATGGAGTTCACGATCCGCGACGGCCGGAACGGGTAGCGGTCGATGTCGGCCAGCCCGGTCAGGCCGGTGAGCACCAGGAACGTCTCCATGCCGGACTCCAGCCCGGCCAGCACGTCGGTGTCCATCCGGTCGCCGATCATGGCGCTGCTCTCGGAGTGCGCGCCGATCGCGTTCAGCCCGGCGCGCATCATCAGCGGGTTGGGCTTGCCGACGAAGTACGGGGCCTTGCCGGTGGCCTTGGTGATCAGCGCGGCCACCGAGCCGGCCGCGGGCAGCACGCCCTGGGGGGACGGCCCGGTCTCGTCGGGGTTGGTGCACAGGAAGCGGGCACCGCCGTTGATCAGCCGGATCGCCTTGGTGAGCGCCTCGAAGCTGTAGGTGCGGGTCTCGCCGAGCACGACGTAGTCGGGGTCGTGGTCGGTGAGCACGTAGCCGACGTCGTGCAGCGCGGTGGTCAGGCCCGCCTCGCCGATGACGTAGGCGGTGCCGCCGGGCCGCTGGTCGTCCAGGAACTTCGCGGTGGCCAGCGCCGAGGTCCAGATGTTCTCCACCGGCACCTCCAGGCCCATCCGGGTCAGCCGGGCGTGCAGGTCCCGCGGGGTGTAGATGGAGTTGTTGGTCAGCACGAGGAACGGCTTGCCGGACTCGCGCAGCCCCTTGAGGAAGGCGTCCGCGCCGGGGATGGGGGTGCCTTCGTGGATCAGCACCCCGTCCATGTCGGTGAGCCACGACGCTATGGGCTTGCGTGTCGACACGGATCGGTCTCCTGTTCGTCCGGGGCCTGCGGTCCCCAAGCGTAGCCGGGGCGGGCGCGCACCGCCCCGGCCGTCTTGCCTGCTGGTCGGCTCAGCTGCCCGTCGCGGACTTCCAGGCGTCCACGTACGAGGTGAGGTTGGTGTCGACGTCCTTCCAGTCGGGGGTGAAGACGTCCACGCCGGACATGATCTGCTTCAGCTTGACCGCGTTGGGGTCGGTGGCCGCCACGTCGCCGCGGGCCGCGAAGCCGCCGCCGACCGAGGACACCTCCTGCTGGACGTCCTTGCTGAGGAGGAAGTCGAGCAGCTTGCGGCCGGCGTCCTCGTGCGGGCCGTTCTTGACCAGGCCGGCCGCGTACGGCAGCGCGAAGGTGGAGGGCTTGGAGGTCGCGCTCGCCGCGGGGAAGAAGATGCCCTGGTTCGGCATCGACGACTGGTCGGCGTAGTTCATCTGCACGTCGCCGTTGGCGACCAGCAGTTCGCCCTTGTCGACCTTGGGGGCGAGCTGGCCGGTGGACGCGGACGGGCCGACGTTGTTGGCCTGGAGCTTCTTGAAGTAGTCCATGGCCGGGCCCTGCCCGCCGAGGTCGTGCATCGCCTTGATGACCACGGCCGTGCCGTCGCCGGCGACGCCGGGGGTGGAGTACTGGAGCTTGTTCTTGAACTTCGCGTCCAGCAGGTCGTCCCAGGTCTTCGGGGGCTGCGGAAGCTCCTTGGTGTTGTAGATGAAGCACAGGTAGTTGTTGACGATGGACGTC
>Ga0131853_10017750_pt1 | contig 12957 bp, 16 predicted proteins | sample TergutLab28metaG_FD_92764 | JGI IMG/M metagenome (GOLD analysis project Ga0131853, IMG submission 92764) | Labiotermes labralis P1 segment gut microbial communities from Petit-Saut dam, French Guiana - Lab288 P1 (version 2) (version 2) | ecosystem: Host-associated > Arthropoda: Insects >...
AGGCCTGTCACTACGACTTTGACATTTTCACCCGCCGCGCTGACCTCTGGACCCGCCAAAGCGAAACCCATGTACAATATGCTTACGCCACAGCGGAGATGCAGACAATGCTAGAGCAGGCGGGTTTTAAGGAAATCACCGCCACAGAAAGGGACAAACGGACCGTGTTCACGGCCCTGCATCCAGAGGGATAAGACTATGGACAAATTAATTCGGGCCATTTCGGAAAACGGCGAGATCAAGCTCACCGTCGTGAGTCTCCGTCACGCCACCGAGCGCGCCCGTCTCATTCACCGCACCCTGCCCGTGGTCACGGCGGCCCTAGGGCGGAGTATGGCGGCGGCCAGCATGTTGGGAATCAGACTCAAAGAACCCTTGGGCAGTCTCACCCTGCGCATAAACGGCGGAGGCCCCATAGGGAGCATCATCGTGGTCTCTGACCCCAATGGCAGTGTGCGATGCTATGTACAAAACCCCAGTGTGGACCTCCCCAAACGTCCAGACGGCAAACTGGCTGTCGGAGAGGCCGTAGGCCGAAATGGCTTGATCACCGTGACAAAAGATTTGGGCTTTGGGGACCCCTATGTGGGCAGCACCAATCTCGTCAGCGGCGAAATCGCCGAAGACCTTGCGGCTTACTATGTTGAAAGCGAACAGGTGGGCGCGGCGGTGGCGCTCGGGGTCTTGGTGGGCATAGATCAATCCGTCCAAGCCGCCGGCGGGTATCTGCTAGAGCTCCTGCCAGGTGCCTCGGAAGATATCCTTGCAACCTTAGAACAAAACGTAGCAGCTACAGGCCCCGTCACCGATACCTTAAAAGATCACGGTCCGGAAGTTTTGGCAAAAAAAGTCCTGGCAGGCTTTTGCCCACAAATCCTAGAGGAAGAGCCCATAGAATACCGCTGTTACTGCTCCCGAGACCGGGTGGCAGAGGCCCTCTTCACCACCGGGGAAGAAGCCCTCAAAGAGATGGCCACAGCAGGGGAGGACACCACCATCACCTGCCAGTTCTGCGATGAAGTCTACCACTTTACACCGGCGGACATCGCGGAGATGATAGAGCAATAAAGACCCGACAAGAAAGCAGGGCAGGTGCCATAGAAGCACCTGCCCCGTATCAATTGGAGTTCAAAATCGAGGTACAGGCAGGACAACGGGTCGCCTCTTGCTGCAGCTCAGACATGCAGAAAGGGCAGAGACGTTTGGGTTTCTCTGCGCCTTTGCGCTCTTCTGCCTGCAGCAGTTTGTTCATAGATCGAACCAGTAAAAATACCACCAGTGCCAGGATAATAAAATTCATCACCGAAGTGAGAAACGCGCCATAACGCAAGGTAACCCCGAACACGCTCCACTCCAAAGCGTCAAAATTCCGCCCAATGAGCAGCCCAATGAGAGGCGAGAAAATATTATCCGTCAAAGAGGTGACAACATTCTGAAAGGCCATACCAATGATCATACCCACAGCAAGGCTCATCACATTTCCCCGCAGGGCAAATTCCTGAAACTCCCGAAAAAATCCTTTCATCCCAAAGACACTCCTTATTCTCATAAAAATGGGGCGGCGCTTAACTCGCATTTAATTCAATATAATACAGGAACAAATTGACTCTGCAAAACGTCTTGATAGAAAAATGGGTAAAGGAGTATGTCGTTCATAAAAGAAAGTCAAAAAAAGACCGCCATACCCTGAGGCACAGCGGTCTCCGCACAAACAAACTCTTACTTCAGTTCCACTTTCGCGCCGACTTCTTCCAACTGCTTCTTAAGGGTCTCAGCGTCATCTTTCGAAGCGGCTTCTTTCAGAACAGCGGGCACAGCCTCAACCTTAGCTTTTGCCTCGGCCAGACCCAGTCCAGTGATCTCACGGACAACTTTGATAACCTTGATTTTCTCAGGGCCAAAGTCGGTCATGACCACGTCAAACTCAGTCTTCTCTTCGACAGCCTCAGCAACAGGAGCGGCGGCCACAGCGACAGCGGCGGGAGCAGCGGCGGAAACGCCGAACTCTTCCTCCAAAGCCTTCACAAGTTGGGAGAGCTCCAGAACTGTCATTGTCTTTACTTCTTCAATTAGAGCGGTTACTTTCTCGCTAGCCATATTAAATTTCCTCCGTCATAATAATTTTTTTGTTGTAGGGAAGGGGCGTCTTTGACGACCCATGCCTGAGACCTTAAGCTTTCTTGTCGGCAATCGCCTGAAGGGCGACGGCCAGGCCGCGGATATTGGCGTTGAGCACAGTCGCGAGCCCGCTGACGGGTGCGATCATGGTGCCTAGCACCTGAGCCACCAGCACTTCCCGTGCGGGCAGTTTGGAGAGGGCTTCTACCTCGGCAGCGGTGATCACCTTGCCGTCTACGAAACCTGCTTTGACCTCCATGGTCTTGTCCTTGCCCATGTAGGCGTAGATCAACTTTGCGGGGGCAACCGGATCATCGGCGTGGAGCGCAAGGGCGGTGGGCCCTTCCAGGTAGGGGTGCAAATCTTTCAGATCGACCTCTGTCGTGGCAAAGCGGAGCATCGTGTTTTTGATAACTGCGTAGTCCACACCGGCTTCTCGCATTTTGCGGCGCATCTCGGTATCTTTGACAACACTCGTACCCCTGTAATCCACCAGAACACCAGAAACACTGTTGCCCAGCTTTTCGGCTAAGGCTTTCACCAGTTCTTGCTTTTCGCTGAGGATTTTCTCACTTGGCATACTTTCTATTCACCTCCTCGAAATAAAAAATGTCCTCTGTTCCGAAAAACGAGAGGACATACGAATGTACGCATGTACGAGGAGCAATAAAACCCCTCTCACCCTCCTCGGTAGGACTTACAAATGCCTACTGTCTTTGGAACGTCAAGAGGTAGTCTACCAGAAAGAAAACGCCTTGTCAACAATTTCGTGCAGGCAATTTGCTTCAAAACTAGAATTGTTCTATAACAATCGCGGGTTTTACGAATTTCCTCTTGTGTTCTGCGAAAAGATGGACTATTATCATATTATACATAATGTAACATAGCACAAAAAAGGGGAGGGCTTCACAAATGGACAGAAGACCCATCGGCGTATTCGACTCAGGCATTGGCGGGATCACCGCAGTGAAAAAAATCACGGAAATGCTGCCTTTTGAAGATATCATATACTTAGGGGATACTCTGCGAGCCCCCTATGGTGTGCGGCCAGTGGAGGAAATCATCCAATTCGCCACCGAGGAAGCGGCCTTTCTCGCAAAGTTTGACATAAAAGCAATGGTCATCGCCTGCAATACCATCTGCGTCACCTCCCACGAAATTCTCCAAAAGTTACATGATGTCCCCATTTACGAAGTCATTGGTCCGGCAGCGAGCGCGGCGGTTCGGAGTACAAAAAACCGCAAAATCGGCCTGATCGCAACCTCTGCTACAATCCGGAGCGGCGCTTACGAGGCGGCCGTCAAAAAACTCCTCCCCGAAACCGAAGTGTTTTCCGCAGCCTGCCCGCGGCTTGTCCCCCTTGTGGAAAGCGGCAGGTGTTCCGCAGAGGATGCCGAAGTCTTCGCTGTCGTGGAAGAATACCTGGCGCCCCTCCGGGACGCGAAGGTTGACACCTTGATCTTAGGCTGTACACATTTCCCACTGCTGAGCGACGTGATTTCTCAAATCATGGGCCCCGCTGTCACCCTAATCAACTCAGGCGCAGAAGTAATAGACCGCCTTTCAGAAGACCTCCAAAAAAACGACGCAGAAAACCCGGGAAGCAACAGGGAAGGGACCGTCAAGTACTGCGTCACAGGCGACGTGGAAACTTTCGCGGCGACAGCTTCTCAGTTTCTAGGATGCGACGTGGGGGAGTTGGTAGAGCAGGTAAACCTCGAATCTATCTAAAATATGTGCTTTACCTTGCTGTAACAATGATATAAAACAACTGTTTTTCAACGCAATTTTATTGGTGAACTTATCCATCTATTTCTGTGTTTCACATTTTCCTTTGTCCAAATCTGAAAATCTGCATAATAACAAGCGGTTTTGCTTGAAAGCAAATGGTTAATTTGGTACAATGGATTCATATTCTACATCCCTAGTTTTTTTCGTCGATCTTGGCGGAAGAAAAATATTGTAAAGAGGAAAACAAATTAAAAGGAGGAAGTATTTTGAAAAAGTTCTTAGCTGTATTACTGGTAGTTCTCTTGTTGGTTGCTACAGTCGCTGCCTGCGGAGGCGGCACTCCCGCAACTACCCCCACACCGGCAGAAACCCCGGCAAACGGCGCTGCTGAGGCAACGCCAGAACCCCCAACCCCCCCAGGCACCCTTGAGCGTCTGATCATGGCAACCGGCGGCGCAGCCGGCACCTACTACCCCTTCGGCGGGGCAATTGCCGCTGTCATTTCGGCAAACCTGCCCTATGTGGACATTTCCGCAAACACCTCTGGAGCCTCTGCGGCCAACGCCCGTGCCCTCCACAGCGGTGACGTGGAACTGGCCCTCATGCAAAACGACGTGATGTACTACGCCTATCACGGCATTGAAATCATGTCCACCGACCCCCCAATGACAGAGCTCCGCACCATTGCCACCCTCTACTACGAAGTTGTACAACTTGTGGCAACAGTGAGCTCTGGCATCCAGAGCGTGGAAGACCTCGTCGGCATGCGCGTCGTCGTTGGTGACGCAGGAAGCGGTACGGAAGCCAATGCCCTCCACGTCCTGGCCGCTTACGGCATCGAGCTATCCGATCTCGCTTCGGCTCAGAACCTCTCCTTCGGCGAAGCTTCCACAGCAATCCAAAACGACAACGTTGACGCCGCTTTCGTCACCGCCGGCGCACCAACACCAGCAATCGTCGAGCTCAGCCACAATGTGGACATCATCATTGTTCCCATTGAAGGCGCAGCCGCTGAGAGTCTGATGGCTGATTTCCCCTTCTACACCGCATATGAGATCAGCGATGATGTCTATGGCATCCCCGGCGCAACAACCATCGCTGTCCGCGCGACTCTCGTCACGACAACCGCTCTGAGCGAGGACACCGTATACGCCATCACCAGAGCACTCTTCGAGCACCAAGCAGATATCGCCCTGGGCCACGCGAGAGGTCATGAGATTGACCCCGAAGCCGCCCTTCTCGGCCTCAGTGTACCCCTCCATCCCGGCGCAGAGAGATTCTTCAGAGCAGAGGGCTTCCTGAGCTAAATTGTGACAAGACGCATTGTCCGAATTTCATGTTTTTTGCTGCTTGCCATCCTGCTCCTGGCTTCTCTGTTCTGGGAGAATGACTACTTGATAGCAGAACACAATGGCAACCTGCTTTTTGCATGGACAATCAATGAGGGCGAAAGGTTTGAGGTAGAGTTTATCCACTCCATGAACCTTTCGCCCATAGTTGATGTGTTCCAATGGACTGATGATGGTCTCATGCTTCAAGAGAGCAGATTTCAAACCCTGGGCGGCGGTACGCCAACGCCTGCGGACTTTCCAGGCTCAGAGCTCATACACACGGACAGCGGCTTTATTCTCACAGGAATTGACCTGCCGTTCGGAGCCTTCTCCATTCTCACGCAAGATGTCCCAAATCACCGCGTTACCTTTGACGGCCGCGAAATTTTTTTGCTTGAACTGGTCGGCCCAGGCGAATCGGTAACCATCGACGTGAGGCGCTTCTCCCTTGTCTCTCGTCTCATAAACTTTGTAAATGGGGGCTGAACATGGTTCCATCATTCGATGAAAAAGAAAAAGACTTGCAGCCGGAAGCCGCAAGCGGTCCGGCGGAAACAGAAATAGATGCGAAAGCCGTTGAGGCGGCGGTTGTTGAAAAATTTGACAAAGCGTCGGCCTTTCGAAACAAGCTGCCAAGCCAGCTAAATTTCGTCATAGGCGCACTCCTTGTCGCGTTTTCACTTTACCAGTTATACGCCAGTATCTGGACGGTACAAGCCCGTATGCTCCGTCCGACCCACCTTGCCTTTGCCCTGGTCTTGGCCTACTTGCTCTACCCCGCACACAGGAAAGGGCGGCGTGATCGCATTGCCTGGTATGACTACCTACTGGCCGGTCTTGCCGGTTTTGTGACGCTCTATATTCCCGCAAACCTTGACTTTCTCGTGCGCAACGTCGGCAGATTCGAGATGTGGCCCACCATTATCATCGGTGCAATCGGTATTCTCCTGGTGATGGAAGCCTGTCGCCGTGTCGTGGGACTTCCAATTCTTGTCGTTGTCATCGCCTTCTTGACCTATACCTTCCTAGGGAGTCATATCCCCGGCACCTTTGGTCATCGCGGTTTCAACTTGACCCAGATCGTCACCCACCAGTATTTTACCTTGGAAGGTGTCTTCGGTACCCCCTTGGGTGTCTCGGCTACATTTATATTCCTATTCGTGCTTTTCGGTGCCTTCCTGGAGAAAACAGGCGTAGGCGCGATGTTTATAGACTTAGCCACCGCCCTTGCCGGCAGATTTTCCGGCGGCCCGGCCAAAGTTGCCGTCATCGCCTCCGCGCTCCAGGGTGCAGTTTCGGGTTCTTCCGTGGCAAACGCGGCCTCCACCGGTCCCTTTACAATTCCTGCCATGAAAAAACTTGGATACAAACCAGAATTCGCAGCCGGTGTTGAAGCCGCAGCCTCTACCGGCGGGCAAATTGTCCCTCCTGTCATGGGTGCTGCCGCCTTCCTCATGGCTGAGATAACAGGCTATCCCTTTGCCTATATCGTCCTCGCTTCTCTGGTTCCCGCCCTCCTTTATTTTGCCGGCGTGCTGATCAGCACACACCACGAAGCCCGCAAGCTCGGCCTGAGAGGATTAGACCCAGCCAACATCCCAAAGGTAAGTCCGCTCATAAAAGAGCGGGGCTACTTAATCATGCCGCTGATCATCATCATCTACATGCTCTCAACCCGCACCACACCCACCCACGCCGCAATGGCCGCCATGCTCACCGCAGTCATGGTCTATAGCCAAAAGTGGTTGGGTCTCATCCCCGTCGCCGTTATGATCATCGTCAAAGATGGGCATAGCTGGTTTGAGGGTCTGGCTGCTGTTTCTGTAGATGTTATCACTCCAAGTTTTGCTTTTCCGTGGCAGGCAGCGGGACTTCTGAGCTTTAACACCCAAACCCTGCACATCTTTAACATGAACTTCAGATGGTACTCCCTCGTGGCTATTGCCATCTGGCTGATAATCTCTCTGATCCGCCGCAAATTCGGCATCACGATCTTTGAACTGATTGAAATGCTGAGACTCGGCGCACGCAACTCTCTCTCCGTCGTAATCGCCTGCGCCACCGCCGGTATGATTGTCGGCGCGGTCACCCAAACAGGTGTTGGTCTCGCCTTCGGAAACGCCCTTGCGTCTCTCGCCGGCGGAAACATCTATCTCTTGATGTTCTTCACCATGCTCGCCTCTCTCATCCTCGGCCTCGGCGTGCCCACAACGGCGAAATACCTGATTATCGCAACGGTCTGCGCCCCGGCCATGATCCGGGTCCTAGTGGATATGCAAGGGCTTGCGCTCCCGACCACCGCCATCGTCCTCAGCGTCCACATGTTCGTGTTCTACTTCGGCATCGCCGCCGACATTACACCGCCTGTGGCCCTCGTGCCGATGGCCACCTCGGCCATCGCCGGGAGCGATCCTTTCCGGACCAGTGTCACAGCCTCGCGCATTGCGATTGCTGCCTTTATCGTTCCCTTCATCTTCGTTCTGCACCCCTCGATGCTGCTCATCGATGCCAACTTCTGGGTGGTTATCCCCATAGCGACGGCCCTCGTCGGGATGTATACGCTCTCAGCGGGTTTAACGGGCTTCCTGCAGGACAGATGCAATATCTTAGAACGTTTCCTCCTGATCGTCGGCGGCTTGGTCATGATTTATCCAGAAACAATCTCCTCCATCGCTGGCATCGCGGCCTTAGTCTTTGTATACATGCTCCAAATACGCCGCGTGCGGGCAAGAAAGCTCGCCGCTTAGTACAAGCCTCAAGCATAATCGTGCGACTTGGGAAAACACCCCAAGTCGCATTGTTTTTAATGGCTTTTGCCCAGATACTATGATAAAATAGTTAAAAACAATATAAAAGCGGGAATATACAGCATGTTCAAATTACAAAAAACCGAGGACCACGCCCGGCTGGGCACATTTACAACAGGGCACGGGGAGGTCCAAACCCCCGTGTTCATGAACGTAGCCACCCAAGGGGCAATCAAAGGCGCTCTCTCCGCGGAGGACCTGGCCACTGTCGGCTGCCAGGTCGCCCTTGCCAACACCTATCACCTCCACGTCCGGCCGGGGGGCGATTTGGTGCGGGACCTAGGCGGCCTCCACCAGATGATGACCTGGGATGGTCCCATCTTGACAGACAGCGGTGGTTTTCAAATTTTTTCCCTGGCGAAGCTGCGGAAAATCACCGAAGAGGGCGCAGCCTTCCACTCCCATGTAGACGGACGAAAGATTTTCATTTCCCCGGAAAAAAGCATGCAAATCCAAGCAAACCTCGGCGCTGACATCGCCATGGCCTTTGATGAGTGCGTTGAGATACCCTCTCCCCACGACTATGTGGCCAAGAGTTGTGACCTGACCTACCGCTGGCTCGTCCGCTGTAAGGCGGAGCTAGAGCGTCTGGGGGAAACAGGGGAGAAGGTGACTCCCACCCAAGTCCTCTTTGGCATCAACCAAGGTGCAACTTTTGCCGACCTCCGGGTTCGTCACATGCAGCAGATCGCGGAGCTAGACCTGCCTGGCTATGCCATTGGCGGTCTAGCCGTAGGGGAGAGCCATGCGGAAATGTACGAGACCATCGAAGCGGTGGAACCTCATATGCCAGCAGATCGCCCTCGCTACCTCATGGGCGTGGGTACACCATCAAATCTCATCGAGGCGGTAGCTCGAGGGATAGACTTCTTTGATTGCGTTATGCCTGCCAGAAACGGCCGCCACGGCCATCTCTTCACCTGGTCCGGAGTTTTGAATATCAACAACGAAAAATACCGCGCCGACCAAGGCCCCATCGACGAGACCTGCGGCTGCCCAGTCTGTCGCCGCTACAGCAGGGCCTACCTCCGCCACCTCTTCAAATGTGGCGAAATGCTGGCCATGCGCCTAGCCGTACTCCACAACCTACACTTCTACAACGCGCTAATGCGGGAAATCAGATCAGCCATATCCGAAAACCGCTTCACCTCTTTCCGAAATATGTTCACAGAGCGACTCGCCTTGAAAGTAACGTAAGTAAAGTTTTTTTGAAAGGGGTCTGGGGAAATCTTTTTTTCAAAAAAGATTTCCCCAGCAAAAATCTGTCTTGCATTTGCAGCAAGGACAGGGTATAATCGGTGTGCATAAAATGTGTTTAACCAGGAGGTCGGTACTATGGAAATGATGATGTTCATTCCACTGATGATCGGTATGATGTACTTTCTCGTCATTCGCCCACAGCAAAAACAGAAAAGGCAAGCAGCCGAACTGCGCAACTCCTTACAAGTGGGAGATGAAATCATGACAATCGGCGGCCACATGGGCAAGGTTGTCCGGGTGCAAGAAGATTTCGTCGTCTTCGAAAACGGCGAAGACCGTGTCCGCCACAAGATAGCCAAATGGGGCGTCGCCAGCAAAACCAAGGCCACTGATTAGTGCAACAGTCGTAACAGGCATCTGTATGAGGCAGGCCGCAACCGGAATCCGAGTGCGGCCTGTCTATTTGTGGTCGAATGGGGCTTGCTAGAGGGCTACTTGTGACCCGTCTGACCTTTGGCCGCTTTTGTGCGCGCTTCCGTGGGGGCGGCGATCTCATTCGGTGGGTTTCCCGCGGCCGTGTGTCGGGCAGGGGGCGGGGTTTTATCCTTTTTGCGTGGCTGACGCCGTTTCATCTTGCACCTCCGTGGCTTTCTTGATAGGGTACCCCTTTACGAGGAAAGACATACACCTTCGCACAGAAAACTTTGCAAAAAACGTGTTGACAAGGATACTTGGCAGTGATATGCTTTATCTGCCAAGTATCCTTGTCAGACAATTCTTGCGGAGGTGCCCAGTGAAAAAAGAAGAGATTTTAGAGAAAAGCAGGGCAGCTAAAAAAGACGAGGGAATGGAATATGCCGAAAATGAGGGGCGTAAAATAGGTCTCATTACCTTTCACCTGATGGCTGCGATTCTTGCGCTCTGTGCCGCTTTTGCCGCGAGGAGTGAGCAAACGCCGGCCATACTTGCCGTCGTCTCTCTCTCCTCGACCTTTTGGTTTGCCGAAGAGTACGCAAAATATCGTTTCTTCAAAAAGAGGGCATGTCAAATCCGGGCAATTGTCTGGGCCATCTGTGGGCTCCTGGCTCTTATCTGGTTTATAGTGCTCATCTTGAGGTAAAGCCCATGAGAGACGACCTCCTACTGAAAAACAGATTAAAAGAGGCAAGGGTAGAGCAAGACCTCTCACAAGCGGCCCTTGCCGAACTCGTGGGCGTTTCTAGAAACACCATCAGTTCCATAGAGACCGGTCAATTCAACCCCACAGCAAAACTGGCCCTCATCTTGTGTATCGCCTTAGACAAACAATTTGAGGACCTGTTTTTCTTTGACTAGCAAAGGAGAGAAAACCATGACAGAAAACGTGACACGGCTCCAATACGAAGACAAAGAGATCATACTCGTGGGCACAGCCCACGTCTCAGAGACCAGCGTCGCCCTGGTGAAAGAGACCATAGAGACAGAACAGCCAAACAGTGTTTGCATCGAGTTGGACGAGGCCAGATTCCAATCCATACAAGACCCCGAGGCCTGGAAACGGACAGATGTAACCCAGATCATCCGTAACAAAAAGGTAGGGCTCATGATTGCCCAACTCTTCATCTCCGCCTATCAGAAGCGGATGGCAAAGAAACTGGGCACCAAGGTGGGCGGCGAGATGCTCCAGGGAATCGAGAGCGCAAAAGAGGTCGGCGCAAAACTCGTCCTGGCCGATAGAAACATCCAAACCACCTTTTTACGCCTTTGGCGGCTCCTAGGACTAGGAGAGAAGTTCAAACTCCTATACGGCCTCCTCCCAGGCGACGAAGAGGAGCAGGAGGTCACGGAAGAAGGCATCATGGAACTCCTAGAGAAAGACATGCTAGAGGCAGCTCTAGGGGAGATCAAGGGCGAATTCCCAATCATCACCAAGGTCCTAATCAGCGAACGGGATCAATACTTGGCAAACAAAATCAAAACCGCGCCGGGCCCAAAGGTACTCGCGGTTTTGGGCGGTGCCCATGTCCCGGGTGTGAAAGAGGAGCTCTATAAAGAGCAAGACATGACCCAGTTAAGCACGGTCCCGACAAAGAAATCCCGGCTCAAATACTTGGCCTGGATCATCCCCATCGTAATGGTAGGGCTCCTTGCCTTTGGTTTCACCCGTAGCGTCGATACGGGCATCCAGGGTCTCATCGCCTGGTGGCTGTGGAATGGCGGGCTCTCAGCACTGTTTACGCTGATTGTCCTTGGGCATCCTCTGAGCATTTTAACCGCCTTCATGGCGGCCCCCATCACCACCTTGAACCCCTTCATGGCGGCCGGCTGGTTTGCGGGCCTAGTCGAAGCCTGGGTGAAAAAGCCCACGGTGGAAGACATGCAGAACATCCCAGAGGACATCTTCCGCTTAAAAGGCTGGTATCAAAATCGCTTTTTGAAGGTCCTTATCGTGGTGATGATGGCAAACATAGGCAGTTCCATCGGCACTTTCTTCGCGGGCGCAAATCTTTGGGTAAATTTATTTGGAGGATAAAATGATTGACCCCCGCAGACTAACTCCTCAAAAACTAGTGATCTATCTGCTGGTCTTTTTCTCCGTATGGAGCGTAAGAGAGCTTGTCATTCGCCCTGTATTTCTAAATTCCCTCGATGGGCTTGCATTTCAATTTGTGGAATCAGCCATCAAGCTGCTCGTCTGGACTGTGCCCGCCCTTCTGCTGATCAAATACTACGAAAGCGACATGTGGATCAGTCGGAACGAAATGTTCACCACGAAACCCAAATGGTTCACAGATGCCCCCATCTTGTTGGTGATCTTCGCTCCACTGTTGCGAACGCTCTTCCTAACCGGCGGGCTCACAATTTGCCCCGATTTCCAGCCACTAACACTCATCGGAGCCGTCCTGTTTGTGGGGATCACGGAAGAAGTCGTGTTTCGAGGCTTTCTCTTAAATGCCCTCCTCAAAAAGCTAAAACTCTGGCCCGCAATCGCAGTGAACGAGATCCTGTTCGTGCTCATCCATTTCCCCATTTGGATCTATGCGGGGCATGATTTCAGAACATTCTTAAGCAGCATTGTCGCTGTGTTCTTCCTGGGAGGCCTCTTCTCCTTTTCCTTTGTGAAAACCAGGAGCATCTTTGTGCCCATCGCTCTACACATGATTTGGAACCTGCTAGTGACACTTTTTGCAGTATGACAGGATGTGGATAATGAAAAACGAAGCTGATATAGCCGAAAGGCGTCCGGCACGCTATTGGGGCTTGTACGAATGGATGCGGAGCACGGTGTCGGTCCTTCTGCCTTTCATCTTTCTCTTGACCTTCATTGGGCAGACGATCCCGGTAGAAGGCCACTCTATGAATCCCACCTTCTTAGATGGCGACCGTTTGATCGTGCGCAGTGTTCTCTATGAGCCAGAGCGCGGGGACGTGATTCTCTTTGCAAGGCAAGATTTTCTAGACGGAGCTATCCTGATCAAACGCGTCATCGCCCTGGCGGGAGACGTGGTGGATATCAATACCGTGACAGGTACAGTCTACGTAAACGGCGTAGTTCTAGACGAGCCCTATACCAGCGGACCAACAGAGCAATCAGGCAACATCAGCTATCCCTATACCGTGCCGCCAGGCCACGTCTTCGTCCTAGGCGACAACCGGGATCGCAACGGCTCCCAAGACAGCCGCCACAGAGAAATCGGCCCTGTAGACGAGCGGGAGATCATCGGCCGGGCAATCGCGGTGATTTTCCCCTTTGACCGGATGCGGCTATTTAGGGGTTAAGAGAATCAGAG
>Ga0131853_10017751_pt1 | contig 12957 bp, 5 predicted proteins | sample TergutLab28metaG_FD_92764 | JGI IMG/M metagenome (GOLD analysis project Ga0131853, IMG submission 92764) | Labiotermes labralis P1 segment gut microbial communities from Petit-Saut dam, French Guiana - Lab288 P1 (version 2) (version 2) | ecosystem: Host-associated > Arthropoda: Insects >...
GTTAGTTTTTACAATATAGTTGCATATTTCGGCCTATAATAGTTAGTTTTTACAATATAGTTGCATATTTCGGCCTATAATAGTTAGTTTTTACAATATAGTTGCATATTTCGGCCTATAATAAAGCCACCATCGGGACACTTGTAAAATTGTAGAGAAGAATGTAACATGACAGTCTTCAGTTACTTTAAACGGTTTTGTGTTTTCTCACCTTGCAACCGTGGTTTTAGAACATATACATATTATTCTCTGAGTTTTCTTATAAGTATAGTATTTTAATACTGCATTGTGTTGTATTATATTATTATTAAATTTTATTGTTATCTATTCTCATATCATTTTGTCAATTGCAATATTTAAGAATTCAAGTATTTTAAAATTTGTAAAAATCTTTCCCTCTTCCTTGTTTTTAATCAAATTCACACACTTTTTTAACTTAGGCAGTATGGTTTATGAAAACTAGCTGTCCGCGCGTGCAAGTTCCATTTTATTTATCTACTGTACCGTAAACAATTATACAGTTATAATAACATTTTTATGTAACAGCAAGGACAATAAAATACTGACTTCGTTTAAAGGGCAATGAACGTTGGCAATTGTGAAATGAATCCATCTGTGTAGGTGCCTCAGTTGTAGTTCTCCAGTAGGGCATTCTGACCCTGTTCAGTCCTAATGTAGGTGAGTGTTTATGTTTTGTTTAAAATGAAATATTGTAAAAATTAATTATATTAACGTATCTAACAAATAATATATATACTGTATATACATATAACTGAAGAATAAAAAACCAACTAGATCCATTTATTTTATTGTACTTCTTATAGGCTCAACATCTTTCGGGCACTACTACGCCCATCATCAGGAGCTCGCAACTATAATGTTGATTAACACATTGGTCGTTTCGTTCTTGGTTTGCTGTATGTTGGAGGTTAGGTGCGGTTAGGCTGGAGTGGTGTCCGGGCTGCTCTCCTCTTGCCAGATGAACGCTAGCTACTAAGCACGTGTTTAGAATGCAGGTAAACAGAAGCGCGACCAATGCTGTTCATTCTGTAACAATATGTCCGATAGTGCACTGTTGCCAAATGTAGGTTTGTCGTTTACTTGTGTACCATTGTTGAGTTCACCCTAAGTTTAAATTTTTTCTACCATATCCATATGTTTACCTCTTCCTGTAACTTACAATATTTTTATAATATTTACTGTGGTTCTTGGCATGTCCATTCTCTACAGGTTGTTGAGAAATTTTCGTCAAAAGGCGTCAACAGTGTCTTTCCCCTTTGACCGACGCACTTCTTAGAACAATGTGCCCAGTTTAACTAGTGCGTTTCACTTCCACTTGTGTGTATGTGCTGTTTGTATTTATTTATTTATTTATATTTGTATATTTTGGCACTCTATGTTAGTTCATCACGATTGTTGCTCTTTGTCACCAAATACAATTCTTCTTCTTCCGACGGTACAACCCTACATGTCGTTTGGTCGTCTGCACCAGATCATTCCAGGCTTTTCTACCTTTCACGATTTGGCTCTGTTTTCTCAGTTTTAGCTTCTTTACATAATTTATTGCTTTATTTCGCCATATATTCTTTGTCATTTGGTTCTTATTCCTATGTTGTTCCGATCTGTAATCCTCTTAACTAGATTTACATCTTCAATTCTCTTAATATGTCCCAGGCATTCTATTCTTTGTGCCACCAAATACAATTAAGGATCTCAAATCAAGGAGAGGAAAATAAATTAGACATTTAACATCCGCGGGAAAGAAACGATTTTTTTTTTACAAAATAATATTTAAGGACCCTGAATTGAAGATGTTCGTTGGGGACACTTAAGAGATCATTATAGCAATAAAATACAGAGACATACTGTGAGGGAGGTGTCTGCTTGCCTTTCGTTCAGCAAGTCCAGTGCTGATTTCTTTTGCAAAGGTTAATTAACTTTCGAAATCCTTGGAGCGCCGAGAACTGTTTAAACTGTCTGAAAGACTTTTTAACTACTTAAGAATGTAAGTAATTGATCGGTTTTTACGAGCAAAGTCTCTTGCAGTTCAAACACAGAAATCTTCAAATCCTGCCTTTAAAATTTCAGTAGGGCGAACTCGACAGATTAAAGACACTGAACCGCCTGAACTGTTCATTCATCTCCTCAGTGCGAATGATTTGTTGGGACCATCCCAGCTGCAGTGAGTACTGAAGACAAACGGTAGCTTCCCTCATTTTACGCATTAGCTTATCCAAACTTTCACACCGTTCGGTTTCTCCACCTTTCGTCGTCGCCCTTCTTTTATTCAGAGTACATACCTAGATTTCATTGGATACTTACTGCACAGTGAATTCCACTGGCTCTTCTCTCGGGATGTGGACGAAACTATGGAACGTCGTCACTACAACTACCTGTTCCTGGTAAATGACGTAATTTCCAACTAGGACGAACGTTAGTCAGTTCTGAAGTTTAAGCACAAGCACTTCGATACAAATCAGTATGTTGACAGACAGAATCAACAGTCCTGATTAATTTATCGATCCTGAGCATCTGAAAGGAATTCTATACTGTCGCAATAAACTAAATTGATTTAAAACGTTGGCATGTGGGCTGCATAAATCCAGGTTTCTAGAGTAGATGTTCATGAAACTAAACAGATAGTGTTCTTTTATCTTGTGCCTCAATACAGTCAAATTTTTATTAATAATATCTGAAAACATAGGCAAATAAATAGGAGTGTGTTTATATGAAATGGGAGTTAATCTAATTTGAATTCGATTTGCAGACCTATCTAACGAACACAACATATTCAGTGTGTTTATATTTATGCCTGTAGTACTTTAGAACTGACTTTAACTCTTCAGTAAATTCCAGTTCATAAAACATTAATGTCATTTTCTCCTAGTACAGTGAAACAAGAAGTACTTACGTATGCTGTTTGGTCTCATTTTAAAAAGAAATTTACTTTTTTTTATCTGTCATTCGGACTGATTTCAAAAGCAACCTGCACACTTTCGCAAATCAGATGATATAACTTCATGAACAAGTTAATAAATGTTTTACATAACGATTTCTTCTGCACAGATTATGTGTTTCGTGTATTCATAAAAAATCTTTCCTCATATTACCAGAAATTATTTACTGGCTGATCCAGATATACAGAGCAGCCTACAGATATTAAATGAACAGTAAGTTGAGACAGCAGATGTTAATAGTTAATGAAACGTCCTTGTATTCCTTCACGAATATATCGTTTGGAATAAAGAAATATCAGACAAACAGGCATGTAACCTTTTGTAATAATGATTAAGGAGGAAAATAAATAATGATTGGCAGTAATTTGTAATTCCCAGTTTGGTTTCTGAATGTAAAATATTTATAGCATTATCCTAGTAATTAACCAACTTTATGCACAAAATCTTGTTTTGTAATAAGTTTATTAAACGCCACTACATGTTTCGAGCACTGATGATGAGCACATAGTGCTCGAAACATGTAGAGGCTTTTAATAAACTTATTATAAAACAATATTTTGTGCATCAAGTTGGTTATTTACTAGGATTATACTGAGATACACGGTCAGCAAAACATCAAAATTTATATCATTGTTGAACCCTTAAAATGAATATACAACAATGGCCAACCTCTGCGTTATATGAAATATGTTGCAAATTAGTTAACAAGTTTTAACTACAAACCTTAAACCTTAAACGCCCACGACCAATTTTTATAGTGATTATATAATTTCTGGTTTTTAATCATCACGTGTAGATTATTCAGTTTAGTTTCACTAATAAAGTCATGAAAGAAAAAGTATTTTGATGAGATAATATCTCCACTTCTTCAGCGAACAAATCAAGAAGTTGCCCTTCAATGGTCCTTACTCCTATCCCGATGAGTCCATTCCACACGAATCCAATGTCTTAAAATCATTTTTAGTATTATCTTACCATGTCAGATATTTCGCACCGTCTCTTTACTTCAGGGTTTTCCACCAAAGCTTGTATGATTTCTTTTCTTTCGATTGCGTGCCACATGCCCAGCCCCCTTCATTTTCCTTGATTTACCTCATCTAACATTTCAATAACACTCTAGCCAGGCCCGTAGCTAGACAATGAACACTCTGGTGGCAGCGGCTTCCAGTGCGGGTGCATATGGCACCTACGTTTATATAAGTATATACTGCTCTAATATATATATATATATATATATATATATATATGTATAAGATTTTTGTTCAGTGTTATAGAGTGTATTATGTGGTAGTAGAGCGCTGATTTTGTTGTCCTGAGAAAGGCGCTTTTTGCGCTTATGCATACAAAATATGTGTATGTGTGTGTGTGTGTGTGTATACACACACATACATATACATAAGATACATGTTTTGTATATATATATATATATACAACTATACATATGAGATACATATTTTTTATGCATTAGCGCAAAAAGCGCTTTTGTGAGGACTACAAAATCAGCACTTCAATACTATATAACACCCTCTGTAACACTGAACAAAATATCTTACGTGTACTGTGTATTGTTTGTCGAAAATGAGTTGTTTCGAGCCACGTGGTTCAACAGAGGCAACACGTGGATGAGGTAGGGTGTCGCACTTTTTTCGTTAGCGGGCTTATCAGCATGTTTGTCTTTGATATTTTGCAAATTTGTGGTGGGTGCATCGAGATTTGTAGTATGGGCATTGTACCTTCTTGCAACTTCCTGGCTACGGGTCTCACTCCACCACATATGTGTACGAACCCTCATCTCCAACACGGGTTGTTAATCCCAGTGACTTGCAGCTTGTTTGTATAGTAATTCAAATATTGTTTAAAGGTCATTAGTTAAATGGCGAAGTTTAGCGCACAATATGTCTTCAGACGCCATAAATGGACTTTATATACCGCTGACTTAGCCACTTTAAGGGCAGCGCTACTCACCGAAGGAGGACGGTAAGTCTATTTACCTTCTGGTTTTCCCCTCTAAGCATAACACGGCGAAACATGAATGGTGATTGAACAGTATGGCCAAGAGTTTTACTTAACTAATAATTAGACGCTAAGTTCATAACTTCAGGAAGCTGCTGCGTGACTTCGGGCTTGCGTCGCGCAGTTCTTGGGACACTTAGGATGTCGTCACAATAACAACAACAATAAAAATAAAATAATAATTTACTGCAGTTCAATGTATTGAAGTGCTTTTTAAAGCGAAAATAGTCATTTACAGGCTAAGACTGACAATAAGAACACGAAAAAAAAAATATATATATATATATATAGAGAGAGAGAGAAATAAGAGAACTAAAATAAAATTCACAATATATATATATGTGTGTGTGTGTGTGTGTGTGTGTGTGTATGGTAATAATTTAGTAAGGCAAAACTCAAGTGTCGATAAATGTCCAACAAGATGCAACTATATACAATTTATTTTATCTGTAAACTGCTCTACATGTTTCGGATGGTTTCTCCATCCATCATCACGAACAACTGTATTTACAGCATCTGGTACTGGTCAACCGTTGTTTAGTACCAGATGCTGTAGATACAGTTATTTGTGCTCGTGATGGTGGATGGAGAAACCATCCGAAACATGTACAGCAGTTTACAGATAAAATAAATTGTGTATAGTTGCATCTTGTTGGACATTTATTGACATATAATGGCGACGCATTGTCCCATGAACGCAAAACTCAAGTGTTTGTGCAGGTAACCTTTGTCCATGGCGCACAGCCACTACTGGGCCAGGGTCTCCTCATTATCGAGGCTTCACGATCACACTCAGACACACCACACTCGGTAGGACTCCTCTGGAGGAGTGATTCAGCCCCACGCAGAGACCTCTACCTGACAACACACAACACTCACAACAGACAAACATCCACTCCCCCCCCTCCCCCCGGCGGAATTCGAACCCACATTCCCGGCAAGAGAGCGGCCGCAGACACATGCCTTAGACCGCGCGGTTACTGGGATCGGCAGATGTAATCATATCCTTTAATGAATACAGTAAATGTTACGGACATCAGTAACGGTGCAGAAGACATTAGCCGCTTTACACATCCGGCTGAAGGACTGACTTATGTACGGTACAGCATATCAATTACAGAAGGTTTTTGATGAGCCCAGTGGGCATCTGACTCTGTCAATACTACAGGAGTAACTGAGTTTGTTTGTGAAAATTTATTAACCAACAAGGCGTAAGGTACCGCCACCTGGACTGGGGATTTGACACATTCTCCTTATGTGAAATGTCCTTTTTTCGCTTTCACACTTTTCATGTATACTGCGTTACACCATAGAGCTGAAATATTCCTTAAATTCTTTAAGTGTTAATGTGGCATATGCGGGCTCAAGTTTAGAACACGCCATCACCCTGTATATAATAATAATCATAAGTGTGCTACCTGTACATGAAAAGAGTGTAATGTGAGTTATCGAATCCGACACTTTTAATCATGTTAAAGAATGTGGGCTGCGTGGTCGTTACGCAGTCTAACAACATTTCGAGATCTCTTGCACGATGCGAACGAGCAAGTAACTGCTACTTCAACGTAAGGGTGATGTCGTTAGGTTCAAGAGTGGGAAGTGCAAACTTGCTTTGCCTGCGATGAATTCCATGCCGTTATCCAAGCCTCACTTCTGAACAGAATCATTGTAGGATAACAGTTTGTTACCTATGATCCTTGGTTCGAGACCAGATCAGAGATATGCTCGGCTGTTAGATAGGTAAATATACCTTTCGATAAATTACTTACAAATTTATTAGAATTTCGAGCGAAACGGATGTTGTTCTGAATAGGATATATTGGCGCGTTGGATCGAGATTTAGCGCTGCCCACATCGAGATTGCGCTGAATTTCATGCCATTATTCAAGCCTCGCTTCTGAACGGAATCATTGTAGGATAACAGTTTGTTACCGATGATCCTTGGTTCGAGACCAGATCAGAGATATACTCGGCCGTTAGATAGGTAAATATACCTTTCGGTAAATTACTTACAAATTTATTAGAATTTCGAGCGAAACGGATTTTATTCTGAATAGGATATATTGGCGCATTGGATCGAGATTTAGCGCTGTCCACATCGAGATAGTGGACCTCATGTTTGTTGACACATCGCGGGTAAAGGCGTTATTTTTACTTTTGTGGTAGTATTGGGGTGAAGAGAGATTCGGCCTAACTTTAGCTAAGGATCAGCGACATTACTGTCACTCTGATCCCCTACAAAAAAGAAACACTCCGCAACTTTCTGCCATAGCAATAAATTGATAATATATTTGTTTTACGAGTTAACAGGGCAAGTGTTAGTGAAGCCAGCCCAAGCTGGGTTCGCGTTGGCAACTTTTTGCGGGCCTTCGTACGCGCCAGGCTAGCTACATGGCACACTGGGCTGTTAATAAAGAGGCGCTACTGCCAAGATTTTTCAGTGCCGTACGTAATTAACACCAGACATGGAATAATATTAATACTAGTGTTTCTATACTTGAGTGCCTCTCATGATGCTGATGTAATAAATTTGTCAGTAAACTTGAACATGTGGCTGTGTGCTTTCAACGCGTAATATTCCCTGAGTAAAGGTCATGCTCAACGGCTGAGGCATGCGGAACGGTGTTCTGGTGATTTGGACCGAGAAATTTAACTCAAAGTCACCATATATATTCCAACAACTGCGCAATAATTAGGTACAACGATATACAAACATGCGGAAAACCTCCTACATATATCGGCTTTTTCGGTCATCTTCAAGTTCTGTTCAACGAACAAAATACAGTAACGGTTAGATGTGTCGTAGATATGTGATAATGGATTTGAGAAGCAAATGTTAAAATTTAAAAAAAAAAACGTAGCACAGAATGTAAATTATAATAGTTATCATTTGAATTGCAAACAAAATCTATTGTAAAATTTATCTTTATTTCAGAAATACCGTGCGTGCCCGTTTTACGTGTGGTTGTATGTATCATCATGGATGGACGCCAACATGTTTGCGTATTATTGTATCTAATTGTAGTGCAGTTGTTAGGATATATATAGTGACTTGGTTTACTACACGAAACACAGATAACTTTAAAAAGTAACTCACAGTATTATTTGTCCTGGCATTTTTCGTGATTAAGTGCATAATCTGTCCACAAAAAATATTAATTTTTTAATCTCTGTCCGTGTCTCTTAGTCTGTGATTACTCTATTCACGTACTTCATTAGAATAGAAACTTCCATTACCTCTTATTATTTATACGGATAAAGAAAATATTTAATAATAATAATAATACATCGTCTCCCGCTAAACGGCGTGTGTGTGTGTATTTTACATACTTTTGACAAAGACAATGTAGACTTCTGAATGTCTGCTGGGTACTGAGCACCTCGCGTCTCCTTTACACGGAAGAATTAATTTTAAAATTCTTCTGGAAATATATTTTCTTTAAACTGAAAATCATATGCAACAGCGAAATACTGTATTGCTATGATACAGATGTATTTTAAAATTAAATTAGGTGGTACGTATATTTACCAGAAGTTAAATACGGTGGAAGGATTTATTTATGTAATGAAATTCGTGTGTAGCAAACAGCTGAACGTTTTGTTTGTACTGCAGTGGACCAGTCCATATTGGATTTGTAATGAACGCGGCTGGAGCCGACGTTCATTATCCTCTCAACAAAGTCGCTCTAATAGCCTATTCCGCTCCCTTTGCATCTGTTTCAACAGCCATGTCAAGTTCCATTGTTATTGTTCAAATAAGTTTTCAGGTTACTGACCGTTGCATTTGTATTTCCCTATCTTGGTGTGTCTCCTTATTGTCCTTGTAATTAAGTTTTGTTGTTTTTCATCCTTCAAATTACTCAAAGTAACGTTACTTCTATTGCAGTCCCTTCTTATTCTCTTTTCTTTTGTGTTTTAATCCATTGCATGCAAGCGTTTCTGAAAGCCTACGTTACTTACCGCCACATTTCACAGTGTATGGGTCTTTGTTTCGAAGAAGGACTAAGAGAGACCTGAAGATTCGACTCTTTTGGAACAGGATGCACCGTATTTCTGCATGGTTTATGTTGTCCAAGAGCATGTAGACCATTAAATTTGAAACAGAGGGGATTCTCTGAAACCTCGATAAGTACAGAGCGTTCTACACGGCGCCATGCCCTAGAATACTTTGGAGCTTCGTCAGCGCGACAGTGTTAACCTTGGATCAGGAAAACGCACTCGCAAACATATTATGCTTTGTTTATCATAGCAGGTTTTTTTTTTATTTTAAAATTGTTTTCACTTCCGTCCTGTGTTTGAAACGTAAATAATAGGCTCTTATCTTGCCACTGCTGTTTCATTTCATATTCATTCAGCTACTGTTGATGCTATACAGTCTGTACACTGTCGGATGCTGTAAATAAACCACCAAAGAAGTGTGTACTCCTACATACACACACTCTCTCTCTCTCTCTCTCTCTTTCTTTCCATTAGGCTATAATTTTTACGCAGTTAGTTCATCGTTAATCTTATTTTGACCATTTTGGGTTCGAATCCCAGAAAGCCTCCCAAACAAAGTTGTTAATTGTATTTTTCTATGTATTGTTTGTGTGTAAATGTATGCTGTACTACTGCCACCGGATGTCAACCCAATTACAATTAACAAAAATATCAAATATATATATATATATACTTATTATTTTACAGGTTTTGTATATTTACGACAAACGGTCTCTCGTTCATTAGGGAAGACCATATTATGGATGCCTTAGAATCGTTTGTATATGGGGATTTTGTTGGAGATAAATTGGTGTAAATAACAGGAGAATGTATAGAGAAATAGAGCATCGAGTGCGGAGATTTATACTTTTAGTCGTTACCGTAAAGTAATCCAGCCAAAATGTTTTAGCTTCAATTGTCATGTGGTAAACATATGGAAGATTAGAAACGCATGTAGTAGTAGCTGGATGTGTCACATGGCACACATAAGGAGTATTAGAATTGTACACAGTACTAGCTGGATGTGGTTTGTGGCACACATAGGGAAGATTAGAAATGCATTCGGTGTTAGCTGGATGTGATATGTGGCACACATAAAGAGGATTAGAAATGCATTCTATGTTACCTGGATGTGATATGTGACACTCGTAATGAAGATTAGAAATGCATTCGGTTTTAGTTGGATGTGATATGTGGCACACATAAAGAGGGTTAGAAATGCATTCTGTGTTACTGGATGTGATATGTGACACTCGTAATGAAGATTAGAAATGCATTCGGTGTTAGCTGGTGTGATATGTGGCACACATAAAGAAGATTAGAAATGAATTCTGTGTTAGCTGGATGTGATATGTGGCGCACATAAAGAAGATTAGAAATGCATTCTGTGTTAGCTGGATGTGATTTGTGGCACGTATGAGGAAGATTAGAAATCCATAGAGAACGGAAGAAACCAAGTAGGAGACTAGAACGTAAGGTCTGTCTCCGATTTCGCCTTCAAGAATATGTGTTAAAATATATACTGTTGTTATCTGATTTAGTTACCATTGGCAGGGTACGAAAATTCTGCTTCTGTAAAAGGCGGGAATGTTTTGATTAGTAAGCCACTCTTAGTTTTTCGCGAAGGTCATTGGTATATCAACTTGATCTTATTTCGGTCTTCTGTTATTTTGTTCTTTCAACTGCAGAATTGCATAACGTCGAAATGGATGGACTGAATTTTATTAAGTAAGAATTGGAAATAATAAGAATGAACAAATAAATACCTATATTAACACAACTGTCTTTATTAGACAATAGAGGCTGTGTTTGAGCAAACCGTTTCGACCTAAACTACGTCATCTTCAGTCTCTTAAACAGCTTTTAAAAATACATTAAGAAAGATAATATTTGATTAATTGTATATTATCTTCCCTAATGTCTTGTCTGTAGTTGTTCAAGAGCCTGCAGATGACCTTATTGAGGTCGAAAAATGTTGTTGTATCAGACACATAGACTCTGTTTCCTAACAACAATATTTGTGCTGAGACTGATTTTGATTTGTTTATTCCCACCATTGACACATACACAACATGATATCCGATCTAAAACTTACAAATGATGTGATCGTTACTTACAGAGTTGCGCTAAATGAAACATTCTGATTCTCACTTTGATGCCAATACAAAATTATGGCAGTCAGTTTGTAAAATGGTGTCACAGATTTGTTACTTCTGCATTGATTGTGGTTACTTTATTTTTAATAGTTTTTGTAACTTCGATAAGCAATAAAGAAACTTAGGAGATGCATAAAGGGTTTGTTGCCGAAACCTGATGGAAAGAGACCGCTTGGAAAAACAAGGCTTAGTTTGCAGGATGTTATTAGAATGGATCTTCAAGATTTGGGATGGGGGCATTGAGAGGATTGATCTGGGCCAGGAGAGGGTCAGGTGAAGGGCATTGGGAATGCGGCAATGGACCTCCGGATTTCACAAAATGCGGAGAGTTTCTTGAACTTATTAGCTTCTCGAGAAGAACGCCGTTCCGTGAAGTTAAAGGAATTTACAGTGTAGATTAATGTCTGCTACATTTCTAAAGCGGTCAATTGATATCTGGATCACGATGTAGTTAAAGACTTTATCCAACAATCTTCGGATAGGCTGAGTAAAATCACGGAACCGGGTGCCATCTCAGTATAAGTCTAAGCCAACCTGCTCATCTTTTACGTCTCACTCAGAAGTGTCAATCTTTGGCGCCTTCACGGATGAATATTAAGCGGAAATGTGCAGAGGTACAATTTGTTTTAAGAGTTTAGTTAATGTTTACAACGCACCGGCACTTCTTTCATTAGATGGAACAAGAGTTTTTGATTAGGGATTGCTAGCGGCTGGTGGATTTCTCAAGAGCACTTAAGGTTAATTGGAAGCGGTTGATAATGTAGAGCTTAATGATTAGCGCTCCTTACCAATATATTATTTGGTTGATCAAGTCCAGAAGAATGAGATGGGCGGGGCATGTAGCGCGTATGGGGAAGAAGAGAGGTGTATGCAGGGTTTTGGTGGGGAAATCTGAGTGAAAGAGACCACTTGAAAGGCCCAGGCATAAGTGAATGTATAATATTAAAATGGATCTTCAGGAAGTGGAATGGGAGCAAGGAATGGATTGATCTGCCTTGGAATATGGAGAGGTGACGGGTTCTTGTAGAACTTTCGTGTTCAATAAAATGCGGAGAATTTCTTGACTAGATGAGAAACGGTTAGCTTCTCAAAAAACACTCTGCTCGATGGAGTAAGTAAGTAAGGATAGAAACTACTCTGAAAATGGAGAAAGCGTCATCTTCAGAAAAGATGGTGGCTGTGTACCCTAATACACGACCTCCTCTTACAAATGGCAACCATCCTTGTTTTCACATCCGTGTACCAGTATACAATTTTTGCTAAAATAATAGTTGAACTAGCGTAAGTTAATAAACAGGAGGCGGTAGGACATAACTGGTCAATATGAGAATTGCGTGTGCTAAATGATTAGTTATTGTTATTAATTGTTTTGTTTCTAATGTATTTTCTCTTTCTCTTTGTAGGTGAGTATCATCCTATTGATGTCGTTGGGCGCGTTTTTTGGTTGGTTTTTCAAAATGCTCTGTAAGTATGCAACATTGTAAAAGTGTTCACATCTTCTGTCTTGTTTGTATTATGAAGCTCCTACTTATATTTTTCTGATGTTATTTTTCCGACCTGCAATTTCTCTTTGTACTTGAATAAAGAGAGAACAACTTGATGTCACTTGCTTTTTTATTTCATTATTTAATGCTCAACATGTTTCCGATGTTAATACATCCATCCTCAGGAGCTTGCGACTTATTTGTTGAGTTATTTCATGGGTTGTATTGCTCTGGTTCGATGTGTGTTGAAATAACTCAACAAATAAGTCGCAAGCTCCTGAGGATGGATGTATTAACATCCGAAACATGTTGAGCATTAAATAATGAAATAAAAAAGCAAGTGACATCAAGTTGGTCTCTCTTTATTCA
>Ga0131853_10017753_pt1 | contig 12956 bp, 10 predicted proteins | sample TergutLab28metaG_FD_92764 | JGI IMG/M metagenome (GOLD analysis project Ga0131853, IMG submission 92764) | Labiotermes labralis P1 segment gut microbial communities from Petit-Saut dam, French Guiana - Lab288 P1 (version 2) (version 2) | ecosystem: Host-associated > Arthropoda: Insects >...
AAATACCAACAAATGCACCTTGTCTTTAAAATATTGTAAAACCTTATTTGGTTAAAACACTTTAAAAACATTCATAGGTCTCCAACATGTTTCGGTTGCTCTTTTCAACCATCATCAGGGAGCTTCAAAGTTCTGTTAAAGTTACTTATGTGCGTTGTATACATGGTGATAATGGTGTTGTGACAGCATGTCGTTTCATGTGGCTGATGTTTCCGGATATGTTATAACCGGTCCTCCCCTTGTCTATCAGAATGAATATTATTAAGAGTATTTAATAAAATTGCCAGGGCATGTGGCATGTATACGTTCAGACCAGCTCTGGGGCCACTCAGACTTCCATTCCATGGGTTCTTCCCCGGGGGGGGGGGGTAATGCAACCAAGGTATCTAGTTAACCACTCACATCCATCTAGCGCCGAGGTTAAGAACGAATGGAGCTATACCTCTACTCCTCCTCCATGCCTTTACAGCAATGATAGGGGAAATTTTACCTTTTTATGTGGCATGTACGTTCATGGGACAACAATATTGAAGTGAAATTCAAAGAAACAGGACGAAAGGGCATGGAATGGAATCATCTGGCTGAGGATGGCGAATAGTGGCTGGCACTTGTAAACACGGTAATGACCTTTTTGGTTCTATGAGCTCCGGTGAAGTTCTTGACTAGCTGAGAACGTGTCAGCTTCTCAAGAACAACTCCGCTCCATGTAGCTAGTTATAATTCACCCTGTGCACTCTATGAAGGTGTACATTTCTGACTTTTCGAATCTTCTCATTTAACCTTAGAAAACGTCTATTATTCGCATCTGTACAGAAGAGGAATCAGCCTATATAATGAAATTTTAGAAACGTTTATTTCTGGCATGTTCCTGACAACTTGCGTTTCGTAGTTACACAGACCTGCTGGATCCCACATAAATATGTGAACAGGAAGCTACTTCAGTTTCAGTGGACGCGTTCGGTTATTCCACAGTGAATGGATACCAGAACCGTAAGCCGCTTTAGTTTCTGAATCGATCAGACCAGACAACTGGGCGAGATCAGAACTTAGAGGGGTGTGAACAGCTCAAATTGGAACAGCTTGCCTGCCACCCCAAATAAAACCTAATGCAAGTTAAGTATCAAATTCTTCTTAAGGCAATGAATGTCCTTTCTAGTGAACACGAAACTTACAAATTTTATGGAGCCCTAATGTTTATTAAAAAGCAGTATCCGCGTATGACAGGAGGGCAAGTGTAGGAGTGGAGATACCGTGCCAACAATAGTTTAATCCTGTACTGGATTAAGGTGAGTGGTCAGCTTCACACCCCAGCCACTTTATCCCCGAGGAAGGACATCCTACTGCCCACTGAATAGGAGGCTGCCTGGAATCCAGATTAGATGTGGACGTTTTGGAGAGTAGAGAAATATACTGTCCCTGTTGGGAATCAAACACATTTCTGCTGTTGTACAACCCGTAGCCTAGTCATTTGTTTGACTGGGTTATACCGGGTAGTGTCCGAAGGTTATTTTTACCGTCATTAAAATTTTCTCACGCGACCAACAGCGTCAATTAGGGGTCCGTGGCAAACGTTGCGAGGTTTTTGCCTCCATCACCAGGGAATAATGTATATTGGTTGGCGTACCCCAATTTTATATATTTTAGTTGCCGTGAAACTTCACGTATTGTATGTTCATTATTATTAAACTTTCTTTTTCACTAGTCCTTGGCGGCCATAACATGGACAGAAACCGGCTACAATTGGTTTATGCGCCAAACAGTACATGCGCAATAGCGTAAGTCTCGGAACTTCATTGTCTGACCTCACATGTATCTTCCTAAAGCGAAAAAAATATCAAATGTTCTCAGAGCGCTGTTAAGTAATTAATTCTAGTATTATTAACATCTATACTTTAAAAGAACAAGAATTAATAGCCCGTTACCGACAGAAGATTTAAAAAAAATTGACCTTCATTCGAACAAAAGCAAAACGAATTCGGGCTTCGGTAGCACACTTGACGGCACACGACGGGGTCGGACCGAATGCTTCTCGGGCCGGTTCAGGTAATGTTCTAATATTTCGACCCGTGCAGGTCTCTAATACAGACACTTCACATAACTAGACACAGTGCTTACCAAAATGTAGTTTCCATTCTTCTCGTTGCTGAGGGCAATATTCACAGAGACAGCGCGATGCTTCTCCTTTTCTTTGGACATAATCAAATGTCTTTGTCTTCGCTTCGTCCTTTCGCCTCTTGAACGTGGGTTGCTTGTCCTCGTGGCAACTTCTATCATTCTCACCCTCTCGCTATCAAATGTCAGGTTACTGGCACAATTCAATCACTGATTTTATTTACTCCAACATTAACTATAAGTCTTTGTTCATACTATAATTAAACTATAAGTTTTGTCTCTACTCCAGACTACCCCCTTCTTATCTTACAGTTCATATTCCGAACTAGCCACAAGAGTATTACATTCCAAATTAATAACCCGTTCCTGCACCTACTACAAAATAAACACTTGTTCTTCTGTTCCTAATTAACCACTGACACTTACTTTTAGTCTAAAATAACCGCAGATGTTTGTTCGTAATTCAAAGTTGGCAAACAGTTCTTGTTTCTGCACAGAATTAATCAATAACTTTGTCCTGCTCCAAAATAAACGCCAGGGTTTGAGCTTCAAACTAATCACTGTTCTCTGAATGTGCTCTAAAATAACCACAATTATACGTTTGTTTATGCGAACTACAAATTAATACGCACTGCTCTTGCTTCGAAGTGATTCATGTACTTTATGACCTTACTAGATACACAAAATACTCATTTAAACCCATTTTATTTAAGTGCCGATACTCCAACGATCGCAGCATTTTCAGTTAATTAGTAATCCTCATCCCAAAAACACGAGTTCCACTGTCAATCATTTCCATCCGGTATTTCTTCAGCACAAAATCGTCTAAATTTCTGTGCTCCAGTAACCAAGACCTACACGCGCTGTTGATCCTTTCCGCCCGTTCATCTGCGATGTGACAATTCTCCTGAACGCCCTGAATTAAAATGTTCTTAGGGGAACTTAAAATATCAGATATATTAATCAATCTGTATTTATCCATTTCATTAAAGAGATAAATACGAGACGCACAAGTTGTGGTGGTGGGGAGGAGACGTATGACCTTCAGTGATCTTTGGTTCTACTAGTACGCCGTGGTACTACGTATGTAAATCACTTGTAATGGCAACAATGCTTCAGTCACTACGTGGCATCAATTACTGATCTTTTCATTCACTACAGGACATTTACACTTTTAAAAGACGTCATGTGGATCTATCATACGAGGTCGCGCCATCGTTCAAGCGATTGGTGTCCTGTCTCTCACCGCGGAAGCAGGGGTTCCAGCCCAGTTCAGTCTATGCGGGATCTGTGGTGGACCAATTAGCACTGGGGCAGGCTTGTCTCCGAGTACTTCAGGTTTCTTCTGTCAGCGTCTTGCACAAATTTTCCATACTCTTAATACTTCATTCATCTACCAACGACGCTATATAACACTGTACAACAAATTTTGACTCAAATTCACTTTTTATTTCACCAACATATGCACTTGTAAATCGATCAATATTAATGCTAACACATTAAAACATTAAAAGATAAAACATTATGATATTAAAACTCCAATATGTTTCGGTTTTTTGTATAAAACCATCATCAGGGAGCAAGTTCGTACCTAATAAAGTTGCTTTTAGTCTATAGTTGTTTTTGAAGTATTAGGTACGAACTTGCTCCCTGATGATGGTTTTATATAAAAAACCGAAACATGTTGGAGTTTTAATATCATAATGTTTTATCTTTCAATGTTTTAATGTGTTAGCATTGATATTGATCGATTTACAAGTGCATACGTTGGTGAAATAAAAAGTGAATTTAAGTCAAATGCACGGTGCAACAATGAAAATTTTGACTTATTTCTTGCTTCGGAGATGAAAGCTTTTTATTACAAATTTTGGGACGCTGAACAAGAGAATGGTTATGAAAAGTCTTGATTGGATGCAGTTTCCAAGAAAAGTTAACAAACTTACATCATATGTGCTTTACACCCTATATCCATGACGGAGTGTATTCTGACTGGCTTACCTCGATTAGTTGCGCTGCCTCTTCACCTGCCATTTTGTTACAAGTCCAGGAGAATCTCTTGTTACTATCCAGCAATACTCCGTTTGCCCTGACATGTCTACACCACTGCTAAGACATCATAACTAAAACATTCGCCCTGCTCATTGTTCAATGTCCCACAGTTTTCTGGAAAAATGTCTTGTGGTAATTCAGAAAAATGATCTATAATGACATAATGCACCCTAATATCTGATAGGACAACAATAGGTTTTCCACATGTTCGTTTTAGTTGTCAGCCTTGTTATTCGCTAGAAATTTTGTTTCTAAAATCCGAAAATAATTTCACACCCTCTTTTCATTGCGGTAGGTGCTGTACATTCTTTGTTCCCGGCTCCAGTATCTGTCGGGATGGCCAGTCCATCTTCTTTTATTGGGACGTCTTTGCTCAACTGTCCCTTTCACACAATAAGCAGCAAATATTGATGTAGCCCTGCTACAGGCCTAGAAATATAGCAACAACCTTCAAGCCTTCACAAAGCCGCTACTGGTATTTCTTGTAATTTATAGAGTTAAGAAGCAGCTTCATGTTGTCAAATGACATTATTATTCATTGCAAGTGAACTGTACTGATGGCAACACCTTGCCCTTATGGAGTAGAGCAGCTTTTAAATTTAACTTCGAAGAAGTCTATCAGGATTATGATTAATATTCAGTGCTGTTACCAGACCATGAACATTTTTACCGTTAACACGGTTACCCTTCATCTGCTGTCGTTACACCAAGGGTAGTGCAAAAGGAGTTCATAGACTTTTGTTACTCAATCAGCTCCGAAGGTTTGCTGCACCAGTATTGCAGCGTATATAATGGGCCCAGCCCTTGTCCAGGCCCCCAGTCTGGCAGCCAAAATAAAGGTGGAAGGCTTTTCTGATTATCGGAGATATGACACAGTTCTGTGATGAAAAAACTCACCTCTCCGCCAACATAACAGAAATTATCTGCACTTTTCATGCAGTTTCGCTGCATCCTTGCTGAGGTTCTGCCAAGAAACAACGGTATGAAATACTTAAGGTATTTATAGACTTTACGGTCTGGAAGAGGGGGGTTTTTTTTTAATGAGCAGCACAGGTGTGTATGATGCAGCTCCGTGGAGAGAACTGAAATGCAACAATTTGTTGTTTCATTATCTGGGAGCTTATTGCATCATCCAATCTGCCTGCTACAATGCTTCACTCTTCTGATGACAAGCTAGGCTAACGCAATGTCTGGGTGCTGATTGTGTTATCCACTTCAAGCTAAGGGTTGCCAAACCATCGCTTACAGACGCTAAAAGCCAAAAGCAGTGAAAACTGTACAAATTGAGACCCATCCCAGCTCTTCTAAGGAAGAGCCAATTAACAGTATTAAATGTCATATTTGTGCTCAGCGCCCGAAAATTAGTAAAGGCTTGCTTGCTATTTTAACCTCCGAAACATTTTGACTGTTGACCAGTTACATCTTAGCAACTGATAGCTGCGTTAAATAAAAGACGCATCGGTGTCTGTCTCTTTCTACTACGTCTTGTAACTTAACTCCACGGAGCAGAGTCTTTCTTGTGAAGCCAGTGGTTCCTCAGTTAACCAACAAATTCTCCGTATTTGATGGAACCCGAGGTTCATACCCTGTTCACAAGAGCCCGTCTCTTGTATCAAGCCCCTATCCTGAGCGAGATAAATCCAGTCCACGCCTTCCCATCTTAGTTCTAATGACATGATCCTCCCATCTAAGCCTATGTTTTCTAAGTGCTTTTTTCCTCTAGGTTTCACCACCAACCCCTGCATGCACTTCTCTCCCACACGTGCAAAATGCCCCCCCCCCCCATCCCTATTCTCCTTGATTTGATGACCTGTACAATAATGGACGAAGAATAAAAATCACGAACCTTCTCATTATTATGGTTTAACCAGCCTCCTGCCACCTTCTCTGTCTCAAACCCAAATATCCTCTCAGCACTCTGTTCTCGAACAACCTTAGTCTATTGTCTTCCCTTAACCAAGCGCCATCATAAAAAAATCACATACAAAAGGAAAATTCATCCCATCCGTACAGTTTCCACACTGAACATTCTACAAATCTTACAAAATGTAGTATTAAGCATCTAAATTGTGAAAACCGTTATAATCCTGTAATTAATAAACAGGGCTACAAAGCAAAAACATTAACATGCATTGTGTGTCGTTCTTCAATGTATTCTATTAGGCTGAAGGACGAACATTAATTGCAGGTGTCTGTAGCGTGATCAGGAAAATAGCACCCTTGATGGACCATTCGAATCTTGAATATGTGACCAATACGTTGTCTCGAAAAGTCAAACAACCAGTAACGCAGCGTGACATCCCAGAACGAATACCTCATCCACATTGCTGCGAAAAACTAAGATCTCGCCAGTGGTAAATTTATGACAGTGCATATCGATTATCGTCATGATGTAAAGAGGTGTAGTCAATGTTATGATAAGACATCCCTTTGTGGTGTTAGAATAGGCAAACAAATGGACCGTCTATCTCAAGTGCATTTTCAGACAATACCTTTTTATTGTCCAAAACGTGCTTCATAAAGTCATTATCAGGCACAGGCGTAACAATACAAGATAAATAACACTGCATATAAAACACATTACTAAATATGCAGCACGTGTTGTACAATACAAGATACCGTCTGAAAATACAATTATGACTGGCGGTCCATTTGTTCATTTGGCTGTTGTTAAAATAGTCTGTGTTTATGTGACTACGATGGGGTACAGAACGAATGCATTTACGATCTTTGTGGATCAAATAGCCAGACAATCAATTGCAGTATAATAATTAAAACTGACACATTTGTGGAAAGACTCACATTGTCTGTCTTGGTTGACACCGTCCGGCAAGGAAGGGAGGTGTCGACGTGACTTAAGCGCCGAAAACGAAGGTAGTATGTTCCTTTGAGATATTTGTACCCACTAATCATACCCCACGTTGTCGTAAGGAATATGGCCACAATATGAATCGGCACTACCATGAAAACTTCAAATCTTGCAACCTACAATTAGTATTCGTCCAGATCGACATCTAAACTATACCTGACTGACTACGTAACTAACTATATCGAATTAACCAACCATAACTAGCTACCATAATTAAGTGACTAACCAATTCACTAACTCCACGGATCACAGTCCCTCTTAAGAAGTCTTGCCTCGTCAAAAAACCACCCCAGTCCAGGCCTTCCCACCCCATTGCTTTAACATCCACTTTAAAATTATCCTCCTATCTACGCCTGTTTCTTCAAAGTAGTATATTTTCTTTCGTTTTCCCACCAAAACACTCTATATTCCTCTTCTCCCCATCCGTGCCACATTTAGACCCAAACCACGATTCCCTTAAAATACGAGACGCGCGTTGTCGATTGAGATAACCTGCCCAGTGCCATGACAAACATGGCAAGTGTAGCAGTGAGGGTCATAAGGTTGCGCCACAGTCGTGCCAGGCAGACGCCTTCCTTAAGTACAGTAAACAGGACCAGCCTGAAGCTATCGTCACGCACACGCCCATGTCACGTCTTCTGCTCCGAGGTCATTGCAGCTTTAAAGGGACGACCCTGGCCGCCACGAGGAGACGAATGACTTTCTGCTTCTTTTATTTTATTCTTTATTTGTTTATTCATTTAATTTGTTTACTCCTATTTACGCATATTCTTTTATTTCCTCATTTCTTGCTTTTCTTCTTCCACATACTCCTGCCGTCATTTTTTCTTCCTTTTCGCTTCGTTTCTCAAAATGAATTCTTACAATTCAAAGGATATGGCGATATCCGCGAAAGAAAAAAATGTGCTCATGAAGTGTGTAAGAAAATCAGCACATTTCATTGTGTCCAGTTGATAAATTCAGCACATTTAATTGTGTTCTGTTAATAAAGTCAGCACTTTTCATTGTGTCCGGTTGATAAATTCAGCACATTACAGGACATTGCAGTCTATTAGGCTGATACACACAGCACATTTGTGTCCGGATGATAAATTCAAGACATTTCAGTGTGTCGTGTTGATAAATTTATCACATTTCATTTTGTCAGGTTGATAAATTTAGCATATTTCCGTGTGTCCGGTTTAGAAACTCACAGTTGAGTTGCACCTTCTGTAGGCGTAACGCGGCAACGCGGCTAACCTACACCGGGTTCTGTTCTCCACGGGTCATTGGTTGTTCCCTTTCGCTTATCGTGACGACTGCAGGACACTACTTTCTGACAAAAACTTGCTGCCCCAACTTCTGGATACGTTTTTTCCGAAACTTCAGATTAAATCCATTATATTACATAGTGTAAAAACCCAGAAGTTCCGTACAGAAGTTAACAGCTTTTTGAATTGCTTGTACTGTCCTTTGTAACTTGCCTACGATACGTCACTACGGGCCGGGATACCGCTAATCAGTATAGCGACTCGCTATGTGCTGGAAGGTTCGGGGTTCGAACCCCGATGGAGCGATATTTTCCGCACACGTCCAGACCGGCCCTGGTGCCCATCCAGCCTCCAGTACAATGGGCAACGGATCTTTTCCGGGGGTAAGACTGTAGAGGTGTGGCGTTGACAACCCGCCCCCCATGTAGCCCGAAATTAAAGACACAGTAAAGCTCTACCTCTACTCTTCCTTTACATCTTCATGTCCTTTTATAGGGTAAACTACAATACATCACTCCCTGTTTTACATATGGGAAGAAATAAAATTAATTCCTTCGCCAATTAAACTTTTATGTTCCTCACACACTTGAACCTTGATACGCTTACTAAAGGTTTATTTTTTATGTAATTCACAATCGCTGCTAGTTTAAAAATCACTGTTACAACAATTAAAATTCACTTTACTGTGTACATGTCTAAAAGATTCGTAAAATATTATTGTTTTACTACAGCATGCCAAAACCCAAATCACAATTCATTTTGTTGTCCTCACATCCTGGACAGTAAAGCCCTAAAACTAACTTAGTTATACTACGCCCTGGGTTGAATGACCGAGAAATTGTGGTTCGATTCCCGGCAGATGTAAGAGACTCTGCTGCACTCAAAGCGTTCAGATAGGCACTGGGGCCCACCCAGCTCCCTATTCCGTCAGTACTGTGGGCTTCTTCCTGGGCATAAAGCTGCCTGGGTGTGAACCTGACCATTCAGCCCCATACAGTGCTTAGGGTTAAAAAAGAGTATAAGCCTCACACATGCACTTGGACGCTGAAATGTCATTATCAAATTCTGAATAGTGGATATTAAAGTTGTACTTTCTGTCTCATTTTTGCCCTCTCTTGATCTCTCCTACATCCTAGATTATATTTGAAAAGGAGTTTTTGGATTGGTTAGTCTTCCGATCTTGATTAGTTCTAAGTATCCTCTTTGATAATCTTCTATTCTACTCATAAAGTCTGTTGAGTGTAATTTTTCTTACAGCCTCATTTAACGTCACTTTCCAGTGCGTTCACATCCCAACGAACCTTCTATTAATAAGTTCACTCATTCCGTCAGTCCGTCCGCCCAAGTATATTTAACAAGCAACAAGAGAACGAATTAACCGATTTCGATTACGTTTAATGCTGAAGAACTGTACAAAAATTAGTAACGTCTTCTGATGTAATGCCACGCAATCTAGTATCTGTTAGAAATTTTGTGACCCTTAGGACCAACCCGCCTACATTTTCAGTGCAAATGCTTTCATCCTGAAGATGGAGCTAGGCCACTGAGAAACTGAAAGAGCGCTGAACAGGCTATAAAAAATAAAACACAGAGTGATCCAATAGTCTGTTAACCGGTTAGTAAAATGTATACCAACATACTTCGCAAGCTTAATACGTCCTGAAATCCCAAAGGTTTTTCGAAAGATCTTCCACGCAAGTTAGAAAAAACGCGTGTAGCTGACTAAAACGAATATTAATAGGTTTAAACTGGAGCATTCCCCTTAACGCGCGAGAATGTTTTCGGTTAACTAACTTTCGGGACATCATGCAGATCGGAACATTTTAACCGCCGTTTTGTATGATGACCTATATGCCTCACTGGCGCATCCCCAGCGTAACTTGATAAATATTAATCGGACAGAAAGGTTTTTCGAACATAACCTGTAGAGGAAAATTAAACATACGCTTACAGTTTATGTCCATTGCCATTTACCCAAAAGGTGTACATTTTTTGCGGAAGTAATCAAACAGAAATGAGCTAACGTCTCGAAACTGTTACGCTAAGTTAACATTTCCAAACTTGCACGTTCGACTGTAAACACTGTCTCCTACAAACACATTCTACTGACATTATCGTATTTAGAGTTCCTATAACGACAGATCTAAAGCATTTGGCGCGTATAAAGTCAGTGCTCCAGAAAACCCGGAGGTTTGGAAACCCGCTGTGAACAACTGTCAAAAGAATTAACATTCAAGCTTGACTAATTCCTAAAACTGAAGGTGAAATGTTGAAGTACTCATAATTTGCCAGAGAGTGCAAAGACCGTCGTCTGACACAACTAAACCACGAATCAATGGCATCAAAAGTTTCTACAGGAGATGAACGAGATTTCGACACTCTCATCCCCGTTGATTCTTAAACAATGATGGAAAGCTCGAATAGTACGTAGAAACCAATCAGAATATGTTAAATTAACGCACCACAGTGAGTTATTCTCACAAAAATCTGAAATTTAGTTCACGATCGAAAGACAGTGAAGACAGTCGGAATTTTGAGTGTGATAACAGTCACAATGAATTGGAAAAATTCAAGGGATTCAAATATAATAGCAACAACACCGAGAGGGATTGCCGAACTCCTGTGGCAGATCCACCAATAAAAAGTGATTAATACACCTCGTGAAAGTGAATTAAGTTACAACCAGCACAAACTGCCCCAGATCTAATAAATGTACATAATACCCCAAACAGCATTCATTTACCGACAAAGAGCTTTACCAACGTTAAATAATAGGTAAGCGCGTGTAATGTCTACGAGGGAACAGGAACTAACACTCGCCTTGAAAAATAGACAAAATAACGAGATGAAAACGCCAGGATTTCTATTTTATGTTTCATAAGCCGTTGATCAAGCAAACTATATTATTCTAAATGCACCCGGCAATTAGGAGCAGCCTACCACTAACTCGAATGCCGGTTTTTTTAATCACTATCCTCATCTCTTCATGCTGCATATTTTCACATTTAGGTTGTTGCATCATTCGTTTTACTTGATCCTGAAGCAGAGCAAAACACGCAGCGTTACAATGCAGATGCAAATTACATCAGATTGCTCTTAAGAATACAGTTAAAGAGGCAGCTATTGATATCTATCGTTTCAACTAGACCATGAACAGTTTTAATTGCGGGGCATGGCTACGTCCTTCTGTGATTTATTGATAAACTAAAATTTATTTTAAAAAAAAGCGAGAGAAACGATGTTATGCTCCAGTAGTATAAGCAAATTCATGACCGTTTCAAGCATCAACCTGCTCAGATAAAAAATAGCCGATTCAAAGTCATTAAACCAATGCGAATAATACGCGTGTACACTTGCCAGTATAATGACGTCGAATGCCAACAATCACATTCGACTTCGACGCCATCGTCGATTCAAGTGTAAATATCGGTCCTTAATTCTAAACGGACCTGGTTCCTTCAAATATCCCGAAATGTGTCTAACGAAGCATTCTCCGGTTCCCAGGCGTCAGGAAAGGCACAGTTGGCCTGCCTGCTCTTTTTTAAATTCCGCATGAATCTCCTTATCCTTGCACACTGGCCACGTACGGATTTTCTTGTTCTGTATTGTCACAGGATTAATACATGGATTGGTAGGAAATTGGATTAAGGTGAATGGAGTGACAATACAGATGCTAAGGTCTGCAGATGATATAGCGATTATAGTGCAAGGTGAAATAAATTAAAATAGAGCATTAGAAAGCTTAGATGATATTTTAAAAAGTAACTACAAAATGAAAATTAACAGGAAAAAACAGAAGTTATAGTTTGGTCCAAGGATTTTGAAAATGTTAATATTAAAATGGACGACAAAGACCTAAAGCAAGTACCAAAATTTAAGTACCTAGACAGTATAATTACAGAAGATGGGAAAAATAAAGAAGATATAATACAACGAATTAAAGAAGCTAAAGTCATGTTTAATAATAAAAAGCAACTACTGTGTTCGAATAACCTTAGTTTGGAAATGAAAAAGAAACGTATAAAAAGTTGTATTTGGTGTGTTGCTCTTTATGGACCAGAAACATGAACCCTAGGAAAAAATGAAGAGAGGATTATAAATGCATTTGAAATATGGTGCCGAAGAAGAATGTTAAAAATAAAATGGGCAGATGGAATAACGAATGATGAAGTTTTTCAAAGGGCGAAAGAAGAAAGATTAATTTTTAAAATTTTAAAAAATAGACGCCACTCATGGATAGAGCATAAAATTAGGCATAACGAGTTTGTAGTAAACATCCTTGAAGGAGCAATATTTGGGGAAAAAGGCCGTGGGAAGACCTCCACTACAATACTTAAAGCAAGTCGGCAGAAACACAGGAGCTGAGTTATACAGCAATGAAAAGAATGGCTTGCAACAAATCCATATGGAAAGCTGCCAAGCAATCAAAAGATTGAGGGGTAAGAAGAAGTTTAGTTTAGCTTAGTTTATTTTAATTTAGTTTAGTTTAGGTTAGATCAGCGTTTCTCAGTCTTTGTTCTAGGCTGTGGGCTAGACCATGGAGGAACAGTGGTTCGATTGCCGGCAAGAGGAAGAAATTTTTTTCTTCTCCAAAGCGTCCAGACCGGCACTGGTGCCCATCCAGTCTTCTATTCCATGGGTGCCGGGAGTTCTCCCCCCCCCCCCCCCCCCCCCCA
>Ga0131853_10017754_pt1 | contig 12955 bp, 5 predicted proteins | sample TergutLab28metaG_FD_92764 | JGI IMG/M metagenome (GOLD analysis project Ga0131853, IMG submission 92764) | Labiotermes labralis P1 segment gut microbial communities from Petit-Saut dam, French Guiana - Lab288 P1 (version 2) (version 2) | ecosystem: Host-associated > Arthropoda: Insects >...
CAAACGGTCATCAACACATTGACATAAACCAGGTGTCGCATAGATACATTAATTCTCCTGATGATGGGCACACGGCTGCCCGAAACATGTAGATAATAGAAATAAACAAACATGAAAAATTGTGCAAGTTAATTATTTACAAGTATGTTACTTCACTTCTTTACGATGGTACAGTTCACTAGGTTAAGCAATAAATCGATTTAAGAAAACTGAGACTAGAGGTGTTTTATCACAGGTGCGCTACCCACATTATGCATTTCATATTGGCGTCCGACCGCTACTGCCTTATTCGTAGGGAGAAGGCCTTCTGGTTCCACTCTTTCGAACGAATGATAGGCCCAACACAATACGGGCGAGACAGTGAAGAGAAAAATACTGTGTATATTCAGAGTTTTATGGCCCAACTTGCACGGTACATACATAGACCGTAACGTAAAAGGGCAGAATTCTTTAACAATTAAACCCTTACTTACAACCGACATAACTAAACCCGTATGTGGCTGCAGGAACTAAAGATACATTTCCGTTCTTCAACACTGGTCGATCACATATTTATACAGGAACATCTGAAAGCTATACTAAACCGAAATGTGAATTTTAATAACCCATCCTTCGAGCAAATACTATATGCAGTATACAGAATACCATTTTTTGCGTTAGGAACGGTGGAAGTGTATTGCTTCCTAAGAGGCAAGGTTGCAAGGACTTCGTATGGGAAAAGAATTGTTTGTGTGTACTTTCGTGTATGTGTGTGTGTGTGTTGACATATAGCGTCCGTAACCAAATCAACTTCCTATTCAAAATGTGGAAACTTTACAGAACACGTAAGGGCACCCCCTCACATAACCAGTTCCAATACACAAGCTAAAGGTATCCTGGAATCCATACCAAAGAACTGCTAGATGTTCTTCACTTTGTTACTCGATTTATGCTTAAAACATTTCTGGAGTCTCCAAGTCTCGAATTTTTACGCCCTTCACAGCATTAACCAAAGCACTGTTACTCTATGATACACACTGGGCACGCGGTGGAGCAGTTGGTAGAGGCACTGCGCTACAAGACGGAAGGTCGCGGGTTCGATTCCCGATGGTGTCATTGGAATTTTTCATTGATATAATACTTCCGGTCACAATATGGCCCTGGGGTTGACTCAGCCTCTAACAGAAATGAGTACCAGGAAGATTTCCTGGGGGGTAAAGGCGGCCGGTGCGTAAGGCTGACAACCTTACCAACTTCATGTGCCGACTGTCTTGAAATCTGGGAGCCTCAGCCTCCCGAAACCCTCCGGGCCTGTCCAGGCCTGTCATGGGATTGATTTACCTTTGAATTTTACACATAAATGGTTTTAAAACAGTAGTCCCGCGCATTGCACAACAATTCCGGTACACTTTATATGTTTTTCCTCCTACATTTTCATGTCGTGAATTCTAACCTTTGATGCGCCCGTACATAACGAGGACAAACAATACATACAAACGAGCGAGATGGTCACTACAACGATCAGCGCATTAAGACCATGCGATTTCTGAGATGACAAACGACATTTATTCAAATGAGATCAAAATCAGCCCGGTGATTTTACGGTTAACCAGAAACGCCCCAGTCATATGCGATGGCGAAAATAATATTCACGTGTGAATCCTTGGAATTTCTGAATATGATTTCCACAAGACAGACCGTTAACTGTTGCGTTCTTATACGATATATTACACGGCAGATAATCTTAGTAATTAGCCAACTTAATGCACAAATTCTTGTTTTATAATAGGTTTATTATATGCCTCTAAATGTTTCAAGCACTATGTGCTCATCATCAGGAGGTCAAAATTGTATTATACAGCATCTGGTATCATCACAGCTGTAGGTGGTCGTCCCGTGCACAGGTTGAGAGAGGCAGATAATACATACGTACCAGAGACCTTCCACTACGAGACTCTTGCCTGGCCGAACCAACGAGCGCTCCGAACCTGGGTTACGGATCGTTTCATCTGCGTGACTTCACGCTTCCATCGCGATGTAGAAGAGGTCTCCGCGATTCTGGGGATGTCACGTAGCGCTGTGATGGGTTACAAATGTTTCTTTTTTGGGATGCTTCATCAAAGAAAAGGGGCCGATAGGCTGTCCCGAAACGTCAGTAACTAACTGCCAATCGACGCTGCGTAACGTCCCAGGAGAGCAAAGACGTCAGATAGTCCCCATCTCTTTATTACAAAATTTCTGCATTTCACACAGTTCGATCAAGCATTCATATTGTCATGGTAGAGACTCCTTCAAGGCAAGACCTATCGTAACACTCTGCATAATCCACCATAAAATGCAGCAACAAGGGGTGTCATTAAAGACAAAGAGTGCGCGTGATGCTCCAGACAATATGGGTCAGAAATCCAAACGCGAAACTGAGGGTGTGCAACGGAAGGGGCAAATGTTGACAGTTCGCTGGATGGCCATGGTCCAACAAATTAATCTCACGACTCATTATCATGTGTACAACAAAAGGGTTCGTAATTAGTGGAGAGACTTTCTAGGCGCTGAGTGAAGGATGTGTCTGAGGAGGTTATCCATACCAAACACAAACCGCTACGGTGGTTTCTGTTCATTACGAGCAACGACCTCATGGTGGTCAAACAGAGGATACGGTTTTAATGTTTGTGTTGAACTGAGATGCAATTTGCATAATTAATGGGCATATTATAACAATACTGAGACAGATAACGAGCAGTACAACGTGAGATGGGAGTAGTTATTAAAGAAAACAAAGGCTTGATGCGCTTCATATATATTATTATTTAGCAGGTTGCACAATGTTTCCAAAATTCTTGCGCCCATTTAACAATTATATTATCTTCTTCCTCCAATTGCTTCTGTCATTCCAGTCTTCTTCCATTAATTCCTTTTCTCCCATCAGTCCTCTAATCTCTTCCATCCAGGTAAGTTTAGGTCTACCTCGTTTTCTTCTTCTTGGTGGGCTCCATTTCATAACTTCTTTTGGCAGTCTACCCTCTTCCATTCTCTGAACATGTCCATACCATTGAAGTTGTTTGGTTTTAATATCGTCTAAAAGAGACCTTACTACATTCATTTTTTTGTTTAATAATAATAATATTCCTAATTTTGTCCTTCCTGTAGATTCGAGCTGAGCGTCGCCGAAAGTCCATTTCTGTGGAATTTAGTTTTGCTGCCGTTTTTTGCTTCTAAACACCACGTTTCTGCTGCATATGTAATTGTACTTTAAACTACTGCATGATAAATATGAGTCTTTGTGTTGGGGGGGTCACATCAGGGTCCCACAAAATGCCGTTTAGCTTTGTTATAGATGCACGTCCTCTATTAATTCTATCACTAATTTCTGGCATGTGATTTCCATCTTTGCGCGTCATATATATAATAAGGCAAAATGTCTTACACATGTATGTTTGACGAATTATTTGTCGCCAATAAAACCTCCTGCTATCTGTTTCATCACACAATACACAGGACTAGTCAGCCTCAAGATTAAGAGTGCTTCAATCCTCCAAAGTAATAGCCAGTTACCCATTAAGTAAAATAATGGGTATTCATGTGGAACGTACGTAAAAGAACTTCTTCAATTCCCCGTCTTCTCAAGCGCTGCAGTCTGTTGTGGACTTTGGCTTCCAATACAATCTTCCACCATTCCCAATGGACTGTTACCAATAGCCGCCTGTTTCTTTAGGCCCATTAGCAAAATTGCTAAAAGAGGCTATTAGCTTCGTCGTGTCAATTTAGACGTTGAAATCGCCGTGCATCATGTTTCACGTCACTTTTCTATTGACCAGCAGTTAATGCATACTATTTGTAAACTAATAACTTATTAACTATGACTCCGACGCGTTTCGTCAGTTCTCAACGCCATCTGCAGGGAGTTCATGACTGTTTTTGTAACACATCAAACGTCTCAAACAGTAATTGATTCTTACATCACAATTTTTACACACCATAAACACTTTATAACACCAATTGAGATAAATACACTATTGGGTACATTAAAATAATTAAAATCATGAACAAGTCTTCACACTTAAAACCAAACAGCAAGACAGACAGGCAATGTATGGTTAAGGCAACATGGAGGTGAGTTCGTGCAAACAATTCCTGAAGCAGAGAAGCAATAAGTAGAATGCGTTTGAAATGTGATGGCACACACGCAGAAACCAGATTTCGTCTTTCGGCGAAACGGAAGAGACCTTTTAAATCGACGGTGGGCGTCAGTTCATTCGACTAGTGGCAGCCGACGTGCGCGCATCAGCGGTAGTAATGCTGGATACACCAAGTTCCGAGGTAGTGTGAAGTGTACTAGCTATCTACTCCGTTCGTCAGTTTCCCCTTCATCACCCCCGTGCGCCATCACATTTCAATTGGAGTCTACTACCTATACCGGGAGTCTGTATCCTTAGGTATCCGGCACGCAACGCGCATGCGCCATACTGTCATCTGAGGCCTGCCCCGCTCTACAATATTCTTCTACATTATCTCGTAAACGCTAAGATTTTCGAAAAAAAAATGTTATTGAACACACAATGTGTGTTTTGATTTTCTCAGCAACTTTTGTCTGCAACATTTCTCATTCTGAGAAGAATTGAGGGAGATATGATCAAATATTCCTAATAGACTTCATGTAAAGTACCGGTTATTTTTGTCCCGCTTTAATGAAATTCGTATTTTTTTCGACAGTTTTTCGAAAAATTCTCGAATCCAAAATTTAATGAAAATCCGTCCATTGGGAGCCGACGTGTTCCAAGCGGACAAACGGACGGACAGACATGACGAAGCTAATTGTAGCTCTTCGCAATTTTTCGAAGACGCCTAAAAATTGTTATTTTACAATCAATTAGTGCTTGCGTCGTTTCATGTGTTGCAGAAATCAGTCAATAACTCCCTGAAGATGGCGTACACAAACTCCGAAACGCGTCAGAGTTAATAAAGGATTAACTTACAAAAACTGTGCATTAAATGTTGGTATATAAAAATTCACTCCATCTATCAACCTGTTCTTTGATTGCAAAAATTTGCAGACTACAACATAATCTTAGCAACTGACCAACTTAATGCACAAATTGTTTTATAATAAGTTCATTATATTCCTCTATATGTTTCGAGCACTATTGTGCTCATCATCAGGAGGTCAAATTGTATTATTCAGCATTTGGTATCATCACACTCTGTAGGTGGCCGTCCTCTCTCAACCTGCGCACCGGACGACCACCTACAGAATGTGACGATACCAGATGCTGCATAATACAATTTTGACCTCCTGATGATGAGCACAACAGTGCTCGAAACATGAGGAATATAATAAACTTATTATAAAACAAGAATTTGTGCATTAAATTGGTCAACTGTTAAGATTATACTGAGATGCACATCCAGAAAAAAAAAGATTACAACATATTATTCCATCTACAATAGAACTTACAATTCTTGTTCCGTTCATCCTGCAAATGTGCCCAAGCCATTCCAATCTTCAGAGTTTGATATGTGCTGTTTAGTGTAGGGTAGTGTCGTGTAAAAGCAGTCCCGTTACAGGCCAGGGGTACCCAAAGGTTTCCAGGAGGTTAAGATTCCCAGATTTCATGATAACGGAACAGGATGGTGGTAAGGTTGTCAGCCATAGGCACCGGCCACCTGTACCCCCAGGAAATGTTCCTGGTACTCATTTCTGTTAGAGGCTGAGTCGACCCCAGGGTCATTGTGCGGTCGGAGGGATTTTATGTCAATGAAAAATTCCAATGACCACAGCTGGGAACGAACCAGCGACCTTCCAAGTTGTAGCACAGCACCTTAACCACTGAGCCACCGCGGTCCCCGTAGTGTGAAGGCAAAAACATATGACGCACACCGCGTCGCATGTAAACCCATTGCAGTATTAGCATACCTCATAAACTACCGTTCGTTTAAAAGAGGGAGGGAGGGAAAGAGTTAAATTAAATTAAATTAAACGAACATGCCCTATGCGTGGGAAAGACAGCCTGGATGCAATAATAGTTGCGTCAAGTTAAACATTCATCACAAAACACAATACATGTGACAGGAAGTAGGTAATAGAAAGGATGTTGTTATTTCCCAGGGGAATTTCTGAGCCTTTCACAAGATTCCGGTAGACAATTTTGTTCTGACAGTCATTCTGAAGCCCCTTTGTCCTTCCTGGCGTCCTGGCAGCAGTGTGATATCCGCAAGACAACACAAGACGCAGAAACTGAACACGCTCGTGTTTATTAGTCGCTGTATTTACTGATGGAATAGTGAATGGCACTGTCACTAACCGACGCTACCGAACTTCAGATGTTAGTGTGATCAGCGTAATGAATAATGCAGACGTGGAAGGAACTAGCAGTCGCCAGAGCTCAGACACTACACCGGAGTAACCGGAGAGTAACCGCGAAAACCCTGCATAGATAAATGGTTCCCGGGCCGAGATTTGAACCCACAACGAATAGAATACCCAATGCTGTGTACTGCCTCTTAGAACCCATATGCAGTTTTAACACAAAGGGAACGAACTGTGTGCCTCCGTATGTTTGTATAAGAAATAATAATGCAAAGTAATAAACAGTAATAAAGCATCCGTCTAAGAAAAGACAACATTTAAGAAGGTAACAGTAAAAACCTAAGGTTGTCCCTGTCCACGCCTCGGATATATAAAGCGGGAACAGAGGTACAGCTCCAATTATTCTTTACCTCGGTGCTAGACGGAGATCAATAGTCGACATCACGCTCCGGCCGCTTTACCCTCGGGAAAGAGCCCCAGTACCCGTTGAGTAGGAGACTGGGTTGGCCTCACAGCCGGTACGAACGTCTGAGAGCGCAGAAAAACGTCTTGCCTCTACCGAGATTCGAACATCAGGACACCCAACCCGTAGAAAAACGGATGCTCGAATATTTGGGCAGAAAAATTACACATCGAACACTATTCACTTCTAGACAAACTGACTGTTCGATTCGATTCTTTATGAAAGCTCTTTAACAATAACATACTACAGGGTATTCATTATCGAATGATACTGTGGGTAGTCAAGTTTTCAGAATTACGCAGAGGTCCCACTCTCTCGGCCAAAGTCTACTTGTACCTAAAATTCCTATTTCTGTTAATTACCACATTCGCAAGTCTTCACTTCAGGGTCTAAAATTAATGCAAATCTAAGTACTCCTATAGCAGACACTCCATCTCAATTACAAAGACTAATCCATCACTCTTACTTCGTAACAGGCAGGCCAGTGTTTCAAATCCCGCAGAGAAAACCGCCTAATGCTGGGGAATTTGAGCTATACTATTGCGTTTACCGAACCTAAAAATCTGTACTGGCACGACTTCAGAATTCCGCCGACTTGTAAATGAGATCTTCCCTCATACGAGATATTACGCGGCGCGGATTGGTACTTTTTACCGACATTTAGTCGAGAGTTAAGACGTCCAAGAAGACTTGGACGTCTTGCACCTTGAAGATGGAACCAACAGGTCGTTCCGAAACGTCCGTAACTTACTACCGAGCTAGGCTGCGTAACATTCCAAAAGAGAAAAGATATCAAGGAGTGTCTAGATCAATATAATCTCATTTTTTCTTTAGACGACACGTTTATTAATCTCAGACTGTGTGTCTTAAAACAAGTGAAGTGAAGTGAAGTGGAGTTACGGTGAAGTTCTAGGGGACAAAGGTACCATGCACATTAGGGCGACCTTAAACTGACGGTACTTGATTGTATTGTAACTATTTTATTTGGTGTGTATCTTGTACTGTGGTTGTTTGAACTTGTTTTGTAATATGTGTGTGTGTGTGTGTGTGTGGTTTTGTAATGTGTAGGTGTGTGTATGTATGGGTTTTGTAATGTGCGGGTGTGTGTAAGTATGGGTTTTGTAATGTGTGCGTGTGTGTATGTATGGGTTTTGTAATGTGTGGGTGTGTGTAAGTATGGGTTTTGTAATGTGTGGGTGTGTGTATGTATGGGTTTTGTAATGTGTGGGTGTGTGTAAGTATGGGTTTTGTAATGTGTGCGTGTGTGTATGTATGGCTTTTGTAATGTGTGCGTGTGTGTATGTATGGGTTGTGTAATGTGTGCGTGTGTGTATGTATGGGTTTTGTAATGTGTTGGTGTTTCGACAATTGTGTGGGTGTTTTGGTGACATGTGTACTTGTATTTACTGTGTTTTGTATCGTTTGTACTGTGTTTTTGTATTGTTTCGTTTATGTATATTTATTCTTATTTATTACTAGTGTAAGGACTACTGCCACCGAGTGAAAATTCAATTGCAATAAATAATAATAATAATAATAAGTACAAGCAGGGCGGCCCTGTTAATACAGCGACTGTTTTATGAATTCAATGACCTGTATCGAAACAGCCTTTCCCTTCTCGACTGCATCCAAACCGTCCATGGGACCATTCGGTTTCCAGCGTCGCGTAACAAGAGCCCTTCCCCAGCAGATGAAGGAACCAAGCCATGAGGCCCGACACCACTCTCCTACACCCGACGTCAAGATCACAAGTGCTTAGCATGATACCACCACTCTCGCGTCTTCACGACGCGGTACTTAATTAAGGGCACACATAATATTATCTTGGATCTTCACAAGAACTACTCAGACTGCTATAAAAATTTCTAAGCAATTAGGACTAATTAGGCAGTCAGTGTTTATACAACGAGGCGCAAACTTACGGTAGATCTCCACTTAGCCGAACGCTGGTTATCCGGATAGCCAATTATCCGGATCGGCTTGGCCCTTGGGGTAAATTTGTTCAGAATTCTACAAAATTAACTTGCCTTGAAATTACTGGTTATCGGATCAAGTACGGTACAGCGTTATGGCTTCTAGAACTTCGAATCAGGCGTATGTGAAAGGTTTAGACGCAGGTACATACTGTAAATAGTAACAGCCGAACTTCAAACTGCCAGTATAGTCAGTTTCCAAAGAAAAATCCAACTTTCCGGATTTTCTACTTATCCAGATGGCTTGCCGTCCCAAATAATCCGGATAAGTGGAGGTCATACTGTATATAATATTTCATTCTCTATCTTAAAGAAATTAGACGGTTGATTTGACGAACCGTACGTACGCTTTCATTTGATCGAATGTTATGGCAGTAGACGCAGATGAACATGGCTACCCCTGTCAGTGGCGTTTTAGCCTGTTCGTATACTGGAAGAACAACGAATATCAAAAACTTATAGGACCTGTGTGATCAAACGATAATATGCCGTAAATAGACGGGCCAAAGCATGATCCTAAACGCTCATCCTAACCTGATGGCACAAAGCGACGACAGAGGACATTATGCAGCATAGCGCATCCTAAGAAACTTAAGAGTGACTCAGCTAATGAATATATATATATATATATGTTCCACGCCCATTATGCAAATCGAAGATTCACCACCCTACTCACAACAGGCCACCACTGGTTACTACTGTAACCAGATCACTCCAACATTCTCATATTTTGTTCCTCTGATGTGCATTTTAATATTATCCTCATATATAGGTAGTAGTCTCCCTACTGCACCTACCTTCAAGTTTTCTGACTAAAATCTTGCCTACTACAAACATACGCATTTTCACGTGTGCCATCTTATACTCAAAGGTACACCAAGAGGCTACGTCACGTACCTAAGGGTAGAAAGGGGTGACCGGTGAAAGGCCCATTCAAGTTGGTGACGTCATAATGCGACGTCCACTTCCATTCGAATTATTATTCTGGATACTTCATTCTTTATGCTTGAAAACAGCGAACTAAACATCTCTCAGCACATCCGAGACAAACACACGGCAACTTACCTGAAACAGAAAGAAATAATAATGTCAGAGCATGTTGCTTTCGTAATCAAAATATGGGCAAGATATAAACACAGATTTGTTACCCTATGGCTTTACCTAGCTTACTGTGACCAGAACGCTGGATGTGTGCAACCTGATCTGCAGAGACAGGTAAAGCGTCTGGCTTTCTAAGTTTAATAATATTATATATGATATAGTGGAATTTGAAAGTAGCGTCCATCAACTGCGACGACAAGTAACAGAGATGAAAGAATCTTCCACACTTCATATTTTAAACAAAATAACTTCCATGCAAAGTAAAAGCGACGTAATACATATGCGAAGAGAAGACAAGACTGATGTGACGGTGATGATATGCACAAACACACACGCACAGGACTGCACATACATATATATATATATATATATATATATATATATATATATATATATATATACACACACACACACACACACACAAACATGCGGTCAGTCTGGCAAGTTGATTGCCAAACTTCGAGTCTTAGGAAGCGAGACGAGTGCTGCTTAAGTTTCTATACTAAACACATGTAAACAAATAGTAGCCTATCCCGTTTAAATAACGTACTTCCTTCTTATAATAAAACCAACTAGATGCGCTAATTTCTCAAATTTATTTTTGGAATAAAACTCTACACGTTTCGGGCAGTTCCTCTGTCCATCATCAGGAGTTTTTCACTGCACACACAGCAATAGTATAAGTCATACAGGTTTGCCGAGAGCTTGCGAGCAGGATCAGGACGGAGGAGCTGGTTTGGTTCTGTTTTTGGTGTTAGTGCATCTAGTTGGTTTTATTATAAGAATTTATCACGACGCAAGGTCACCTGAACGTCAAACGTATTTCCTATTTGCTTTCAATAAAATTACCCGTCTTGTAAAACTGTACACATTTCGAGAACACTGACAAAACAACGTAGCAGTAGACCAAAACAACGTAGAAGTAGACCAAAACAACGTAGCAGTAGACCAAAACAACGTAGCAGTAGACCAAAACCTGCTGGTGTACGTCGAGCACAAGTGTCTACGGCAAGCAAATATCAAAACAAATAAGATCGTGGACACACATCCACAGTTCTACACAGGTTGCTTTTCAAACTTACGGAAGTCTCTTTAATTAAATTTACTACTCATCAAACTGCGCCTCTTAACCTAAAACACCACTGAAGAAGAAGCAAAATGAGAAAATTGAGGGCGTGGAACAATTGAAGAACTGTGCTAAATAGCTCCCAAGGGAAACGAATTGCCCCCAAGCCGCAAGCTGCAGCAACAGCTGTGTTCTGACGTCAATGACGTCGCTTCCTAATTGAAATAATCAAGAAGGGTAGCATCGGGACGACGCCACCCCTCGAGCTCCCTACAGCAAACAAATGTCCTCAGTGACACCGGCACAACGTTATACCGTTTTCTATTATTTCATGTATAATCATTCTAGGGAAATGTCTTACATATCCACGAAATGGAATTGTAGTGATCAACTGTCTGGGAGGCATATCTGGCAACCTAGACCAGGTCACGAATTATACGCTGATGGTTAATGACTTTCCTAAGTTAGGGAGTTGACTGTCCAGCTAAACTGTATCCAGAATGCTGAATTTCAAGGTCACTCGAATTAAGTTGTACAATTGAAACAGGACCACAAAGTGGGAGACTGTAAACTAGAGGGACGCAAAGATTGGCTAGGAAAGATCTGCCGGAACATGAAGACACCGAATACAATTTACAGTTAGTGTTACATTGCCGAATTAAAATGCAATTAATACAGTCAAATTGTATTTAGGAACCTAATCAATTGCAACAATAGCCTGGCTGGGTCACGTGATGCGGATGGATGACAATAGAACACCTAAGAAAACTTTAGAGTGGAAACCTATTGGTACGAGGATTAGAGGAAGACCATGGAAGAGATGGATCGTAGATATTGAAGAAGATATGCAAATAATAGGTATAAAAGGGGGGGAAGCTATATAAATAAATAGGAGGAGGGAAGAGAATCACTGAGAAGGCTATAAAATCCATAGGGGGTTGTAATGCCAGTGAAAGAAGAATACGTATCAATTGCAACGGCCGATGATTGGCGTACAGGCAAATAAGGTAACATACTGAACCGTCCGAACACTAAAATGAATCCACATCACGTACAAAGATTCGTCAATTCGTACCTCACACAGAACAGTGTGTTTCTGCTACAAAGACCGAGCACTGTTTTCTATACTACGACAGGCCCACAGCCTCTTCTATATTCCATCCTTTCCTTAAGGTTATCCACTAGCTGCTTACATCTTCTTCCTCGTCTTCCAGTAACGTCTACATTTTAACTTTATCTTTCCTTCAATAACGTGTCTTAGGAGGCAGTTACTTCACAAGATGTGTAAATGCTGTATGCGGGAATAATCTGTGTTTATTTCGACGCTCATACTGTATGCATAAAACACTACACGGGCAACACGCAGAATTTTTACTGTTAGAATAGACGATAAGTATCGTAAGCACTTGCCTCTGAACAGATAAACAATTCCATTGTTCGTTAACCCTAACGGGTTGCTCAGCTGATATAGAAATACCCCGTCTTCTCTGAAATCGTAATGTTCATTACTGTTAAAACAAAAGAGTCACGGTAACAGATCGACAATGGCCCTTATGCCGAGGTAGACAAACCCAGTCTACATCCTTCCAATCTATTTACCATCAGTTTTAATATTATCTTCTGATCACCAACGATATGGCTTTTTACCAAACTCAATACGTATTTCCCTCATATCCCATCCATGCTACGTGTACTACCAATGTATTCTCCACATTACAAACCATTATATTCCCTCCCCTAAAGTGCACGTATTTTCATCAGCACCCCTTTCTATACAACCAGTGGCGTACCCAGGAATTTTGTTCGGGGGGGGGTTCAACAAATTCAGTTGAGGTCAGAGGACAGAAAATGGAGATCTGGGGTCGGTAGCTCCCTACCCCCTAGTCACGGGTTCTGGAGGCAGCTGTAATTTGGTACAAGAAATTTCATTTCGTATAGTAAAAGTTTCTTGATTTTTGGTACTTTAAGACTATTTATGATGACAACCAATTTATTTGTCATTGCTAATGTAAAACAATTGCGAACCTAGGTAGTTTTAGAATTTTACTGCCTTTTTTCCGAACATCTTG
>Ga0131853_10017755_pt1 | contig 12955 bp, 13 predicted proteins | sample TergutLab28metaG_FD_92764 | JGI IMG/M metagenome (GOLD analysis project Ga0131853, IMG submission 92764) | Labiotermes labralis P1 segment gut microbial communities from Petit-Saut dam, French Guiana - Lab288 P1 (version 2) (version 2) | ecosystem: Host-associated > Arthropoda: Insects >...
AGTGTTAGAAGCGAATAAGGTTGCGACACATTTCATTCAAAAGCTAAGTGATTGTGAGCAGCTGTGTCATGAAGTGAAAATGATCCCCTTGAATGTAGTCGTCAGAAATGTAGTGTCAGGAAGCATGGCGAAACGTTTAGGTGTTACAGAGGGTTATGTGCCTGAGATGCCAGTTTATGAAATTTATTATAAAAATGAAGAGTTAGGGAATCCGTTGATTAATGAAGATCATGCGTTTGCTTTAGGTATTTCAACGAGAGATGAACTTGAAGCCATTCGCACACAAGCATTAAAAATTAATGGGATTTTAAAGACCTATTTCGCCGAAATTGACATCAAGTTAGTTGATTTTAAAATTGAGTTTGGGCGTCATTTGAATGGTGAGTTGTTATTGGCAGATGAGATTTCTCCTGATAAAAGTCGTCTGTGGGATATAAAAACGGGTGAGCATTTAGATAAAGATCATTTTAGTCGTGATTTAGGTGATGTAAAAGCGGCTTATGAGAAAATTTTGATGAGGCTGATAGCTAGGGAGGTCGAGTAAATGTTTGGTGTGTTTAATCAAAAAAATGCAGCAGAGCTCTCGTACTATGCGCTTCATGCTTTGCAACATCGCGGTCAAGAAAGTGCTGGCATTGTGACCACAGATGGGATGGAGCTTTACGGGTATAAAGGTGAAGGCTTGGTTCGAAATGTTTTTTCGCAACACGAGATGGCGAAGCTAAAAGGAAATCATGCGATCGGTCACATTCGTTACGGTACTGCAGCTGCCGGAGGTATGTTGAATGTGCAGCCATTTTTGTTCAGGTCAATAGGTGAGGAGTTTGCACTTTGTTCGAATGGAAATATTGTGAATGCGAAGGAAATACAAACTTATTTAGAGCGTACAGGCAGTATCTTTCAAACAAATTCTAATGGTGAGTTGTTAGCGCATTTGTTGAAGAAAGAGCGCGGGGATATGATGTCTCGGTTGAAAGAGTCAATGAATTATTTGGAGGGCTCCTTCGGATTTTTACTTTTGACCTCAGATGCACTCTACATTGCCACGGATAAAAGTGGGATGCGTCCACTAGCAATTGGAAAGCTTTTTGATGGCGGGTATGCTGTCGCGTCAGAAACTTGTGCTTTTGAGGCAGTAGGGGCGACATTTCTGCGAGATATAACCCCAGGTGAGGTCGTACGCATTGATGCAAAAGGTATTGTGAGCGAGAAATTTGCGCCGCGAACAAGTCATCATATGTGCAGTATGGAGTATATCTATTTTGCGCGACCTGATAGTGACATCGAGGATATAAATGTTCATGAAGCACGCAAGCGATGTGGACGTGTTTTAGCAGAGGAGGCCCCAGCCGAGAGGGCTGATATCGTGATTGGGGTTCCAGATTCAGGTTTGTCTGCGGCAATTGGTTATGCTGAGTTTGCAGGTTTGCCATTTGAAACAGGCATGGTAAAGAATCGTTATATTGGCAGAACATTTATTGAACCATCACAAGAGTTGCGTGAGCAAGGGGTTAAGATGAAGCTTTCTGTTGTTTCTAAAGTTGTCAAAGATCGGTCAGTTGTGGTGATTGATGATTCGATTGTTCGGGGAACGACATCAAAGAATTTGGTGACGATGTTAAAAAATGCTGGCGCGAAAGAGGTTCATATGAGGATTGCGGCGCCTGAGATCAAATTCCCGTGTTTTTATGGGGTAGATTATTCCAGCTATGAAGAGTTGATTAGTGCGAATCTGACATGTGATGAGATTAGAGATAAGATCGGTGCTGATTCGCTTGGGTTTATGAGTGTCGCAGGAATGATTCGTGGTGTGGGGCGTTCGCCAAGTAAAGGTGAGAATTGTGGGCATTGTACGGCCTGTTTTGATGGGAATTATCCAACGCACTTGTATGCTAATGCAAAAATGATAAATGAAGAAGGGAAGTAATGAGATTTGTGGAAATAACCATACTAGATATAACTAAGTCAAGAATATAAAGGTGATCATATGAAATATGTTCCAAATGCATTGTCTGTTTTTCGATTAATCATGATAATTCCGTTGGTGCTATTCGAACCGTTTAGTTTTCCGTTTATGGTTGCGTATGTTTTGGCATGTGCTTCGGATATGCTTGATGGACCAATTGCGAGAAAGTTTGATGTGACTTCGCCGTTTGGTGCAGCATTAGATGGCATTGCTGATACTTTGTTAGTCATATTCGTTCTATTTAGAGTTATACCCGTCATTGAAATACCAGCTTGGATAATGATCTGGATTGTCTTTGCGGTTGCGATGAAGCTTGCGACAATTGTCATAGGTTATATCAAACATAAGCAGCTTGTTGCCTTACACACCTATTTTGGCAAAGCATTTATTTTCTCATTATGCTTGTTCCCCATTTTTTACTTATTTGTATCAGCTACGGTCATTTTAGTCCCGCTACTTTCGTTTGCGATGATTGTCTTTGCTGAGGAAATTTATATTTGTGTAACTGCCAAAGAGATTAACTTAGATGACAAAGGAATTTTATTTAAGTAGAATTTGATTTCAAGGAGTGATTTAATTGAAATATATCCCTAATGCGTTGTCGCTTTTTCGAGTGATGATGATAGTTCCATTATTGTTATTAGAGCCACTAGCATTTCCATTTATGGTTATTTATGTGCTTGCTGGTCTTTCAGATATGATTGATGGGCCGATTGCACGAAAGTTTAATGTTACTTCTCAATTTGGAGCAGCGTTAGATGGTGGAGTAGATCTTTTGTTTTTGTTTACAGCACTGTTTAGAATTGGTCCGTTAATTGAGTTTTCAAATTGGTTATGGATTTGGATTGGTATCGCCATTGCGTCAAAGCTATTTGCTAGCGTGATCGGTTATGTTAGGCATAAAGAAATTATTTTCTTGCACACCTATCTTGGAAAATTTTTTATGTTTAACTTGTTTTTGTTTCCTGTATACTATACGTTTTTAGGGGCGGATTTGATTCTGATCACATTACTTCTGCTAGTTTCGTTTGTTATTATGGAAGATATTTATATTAATGCAACTTCAACGGTAGTTAATTTGGATCATAAGGGGATTTTGTTTCAAAAAGAAAAGTAAGTTGTGAATTTTATTAAAGGTGGTTAACCAAATGAGTAAAGCATATGAACAATCAGGGGTTAATTTAGAAGCAGGTTATGAATCAATTGAGCGCATCAAAAAGCATATTTCAAGGACGAATCGTTCAGGTGTTTTTTCAGGTGTTGGTGGTTTCGGTGGTATGTTTGATTTGTCTGCGTTAGGTTTGAAAGAGCCAGTGTTGGTTTCGGGAACTGATGGTGTTGGAACGAAGTTGCTCGTTGCAATTGAAGCGAATAAGCATGATACGATTGGGATTGATGCGGTTGCAATGTGTGTGAATGATGTGGTTGTTCAAGGTGCTGAGCCATTGTATTTCCTCGATTATGTGGCTGTTGGAAAGAATGATCCTGTGCAAATTGAGGCGATTGTTGCTGGTGTTGCAGAAGGGTGTGTTAGGGCGGGCGCTGCGTTAGTAGGTGGCGAAACGGCTGAGATGCCTGATATGTATGCTGAGGGTCATTATGATTTAGCTGGGTTTACGGTTGGTGCTGTTGAAAAATCGGAATTAATTACAGGTGAGGCAGTGGTTGCTGGCGATGTCATTATTGGTTTGCCATCGAGTGGGATTCATTCAAATGGGTATTCTTTGGTGCGCAAGATTTTGTTTAAGGATCATGATGTTAAGCTTGATGAGTATGTTGAGGCGTTGGGTAAGACTGTTGGTGAGGCGATTCTCGAGCCGACACGTATTTATGTGAAGCCAGTACTTGCGTTAAAGGATAAGGTGCAGATTCATGGGATGTCTCACATTACAGGTGGTGGCTTTGATGAGAATTTACCTCGTGCTTATAAGGCAGGTTTAAAGGCTGTTGTTGATCGAAAAGCTTTCCCGAGACCGGCTATTTTTGATTATTTAATGGCGCTTGGGAACATAGATGAGCGGGAGATGTACAATATCTTCAATATGGGTATTGGATTTGCGATTATTGTTTCGGCTGACGATGCCGAGTTGGCTGTTGCGACATTGGTGGAGGCTGGAGAAACGCCATATATTATTGGGCGTATTGAAACAGGAGATGGTGTAGAGGTTTAAATGCTATTCGCTATATAGAAGGAGTTGCTATAACACAATGAAGAAAATTGTTGTTTTTGCTTCGGGTTCAGGTTCTAATTTTGAATCGATTGTTAAAAAACTTCATGGCAAAGTATGTGATGTTTCGTTGCTTGTCTGTGATAAAGTAGATGCCTATTGTTTAGAAAGAGCAAAAGACCTCGGGATCAAAACACTTCAGGTAACTTTGAAAGATTTTCCATCAAAAGTCGATTATGAGCTTGAAATTATGAAGTATTTAAAAGAAATAGCGCCAGAGTTGATTGTGTTAGCTGGTTATATGAAGCTAATTGGAGAAACTTTGCTCAGCGAATATGAAGGAAGAATTATCAATATTCATCCCTCTTTATTGCCAGCATTTCCCGGTGCTGATGGGATTGGTGATGCCCTTCGCTATGGTGCTCGCGTAATGGGTGTGACGGTTCATTATGTCGATGCTGGAGTAGATACGGGTAAAATTATTGATCAGGAGAGTTTTAAGCGAGCTGATGGTGAAGCAGAGGCTGTAAGTAAGGAGCGAATCCATGCGATTGAACACGAGCTTTATCCAGAGGTTATCGAGAAATTGTTGGGAATATAAACGAAACTTAACTGCGAATTTGCAGTTTTTTTTCAAATTCAAGAATAAGGGGTTGAATGTTGGCTAAAATGAGGTATAATAATGAATAATCTTATCTAAAGGGTGGTTAACATGCTAATTGGATTCTCTTTCAAAAATTTTATGTCTTTTTATGAAGAAAATATTTTTACTTTGAAGGCTAGTTCGGATACAAAATTTCGTGAGTTGAATACGGTGCAAACAGATTATGATGAACTAATAAAAAGTGCCTTTATTTTTGGTGCCAATGGTAGCGGTAAAACAAATTTTATTAAAGCTTTGAATTGGATGATGAATTTTGTATTAGTTGATCTGCTTACACAGAGTAGGATGGCTTCTCAGACACCTTATTTTGGCTTTAATACTGTTGCCAAGAAAAAACCAACTGCTTTTGAGACGCAATTTATTGTCAATAATATCCTGTATGAGTATGGATTCGAGCTTTTAAATGGAGAAGTTAATAAGGAATATTTAAGACAAAAGAAAGACAAGCGAATGACACCTGTTTTTGAACGAGTAAGTCCTGATTTCAAAGATATTTCTTTTACAGGGTCGATGATGGATAATGTTAAAGATTTAGCAAAAAATACTAGACGAGATAATTTATTTCTATACTGGGCAAATATTGGGAATAATCAAGTTGCGATAGATATTTACCGATGGTTTGCTAATATTCAAATGTTTGAGATGAATGATGCGATCGGAATGTTAACACATACGATAGGTTATCTTGAAAAAACAGATGATGGAAAGAGTAAAGTATTGAACCTCTTGAACAAAGCGGATATCAATATTTTAGACTTTGCTGTAGAAACTACCCAGCGATCCTCTGGAAGAGGCGTGCAGCTGTTAACTCAGCGCAAACTTTATGGAGAGAATTGGAAAGAAGTTGGAAGTTTACCAGCTCATATTGATTTTGAATCTTCTGGAACAAGAAAAATGTTTGAGATTGCAGGACCAATTATAGATGCATTAGAAAAAGGCAAGGTAATATTTATTGATGAAATTGATTCACGACTTCATCCTTTGCTTGTTAGATTTCTTGTAATGATGTTCAATTCGATTAGCAATAATCCCCAAAATGCCCAGTTAATATGTAGCACGCACGATGTGTTACTATTGGATGAGGATATTCGAAGGGATCAAGTTTATTTCACAGAAAAGAATGAATATGGTGTTAGTGAGCTTTATGCGTTAACAGATTTCAAAGGGATTCGAAAAAACAGCAAACTTTTAAAACAATATTTAGTAGGTTCTTTCGGCGCGACGCCAAATATTCGCCAACATTTAATGCTGACCTCATCAGAGGAGGGGTTTGATGGCTCGGAATAAGTATACACGAACAGGTCGCTTAGAGCGGAGGACTCATGATAAGGTTTTGATTATATGTGGTGGTGAGACAGAGAAAAAGTACTTTGATCAATTTAAAAGTACATATAAAGATGAGCTGAAGTCTATAAGTGTGGAAACGATCAAACATAAAAGGGAAAATCCTTGTGCGCTAGTTGAAGCTGCAAGAAGAAAAGAAGGCTATGATGAAATTTGGGTTGTGTTTGATAAAGATGATTTTAATGATTTTGACAAGGCGATTGATTTTGCTCAGAGAGCAGATGTTAACTGTGCTTTCTCAAATGAAGCTTTTGAATACTGGTTTTTGCTTCATTTTGCAAACCGAACAGGTTCAATACCTAGAGCAGAATTGAATCAGATATTAACGAAAGCATTAGGAATGAACTATGAAAAAGCAAATGAATCGTTGATAAAGCAGATGTTAGAAAGTTTTGAAGTTTTAGAGGAAGCTGAAAGACGAGCACAAGTAGGTCATGAGAAGCACATTAAAGAGTCGGGGAATAAACCGTCTCATTGGTGTTCATGCACAACAGTTTATCAATTAACGAAAAAGCTACGTAAATGGAGCAAAGGGTAAAAGTGATAAAGGAGAGCTAATAAAGTGCGATTCTGTGGCATCACTAGAGTTGGTTTTTCATAGGGCTTAAGACCTATATCGAATACTTCTTTTGAATGAAATTGGGCTTTTCAAGTCGACAATTCCAAAAGGCTGTGATATACTTACTAATGAAGTAATTCTTTCGAAATCGAAGAATGTACAAGAAGGAGGCCTTGAAATGAAAGATATTTTTTCAAATATTGAACAACAAATCGATAATATTGATGCCAAGATAGAGGATATTGTGAAGAACGCCACAAATTCTAATAACTATAAGAATTTAAATGAAACAATTAATGAAATGGTCAATCATTCTGTCAATGTCTTTGAAAGAGGATATGAGAAAGCAGAACAGACTGTTAAGGCGCAGGCTCAAAAAGCTAAAACTGCTTATGAGTTGCAACAAGAAAAGCTTCAGCAACGCACTACTGAAATGAAGCAGCCAGTAGAAAAGAAAAAACCTGTTAATAGGGTAGATGCTAAAAATAGCCCGCATATAAGATCGATGTTTACGAATAAAGATAATGTTTATAATGGCGGTTTAGCAATGGCAATTGTTGGTTTTATTTTCGTTGGACTTTTAAGTCTTGGAATTTTGACCATGCTTATTTTGAATTTAGCATTGCCGTTTGGTATTTTTCTTGCTGTTAATCGCTATGTGTTGTGGCCACTATTTATAATCTTCCTTTTGATGGCTTTCGGAGGACGCCATATGATGAAGCGCGTTAGTCGTTATAAAAAATATATGGTGACATTAGGCGGGAAAATGTATGGAGAAGTGAGCGATCTTGCATATGCGGTTAATAAAACTGAAACGTTCGTGCAAAATGACTTGCAAAAAATGATTCATGCTGACTGGTTCAGACAAGGTCGCTTGACTCATGATAAACAAACGTTAATTGTTCATCGTGAAGCTTATGAAGCATATGTAGCAGATCGAGATCATCAACTTGAGGTTGAGCGCTTGAAAGAAGTAAATAGACAAGCTCACGAGCAATTACCTGCTCAAGCACGTTCGGTGATTCAAAAAGGTGCAGATTTCATGAAAATCATTCATGAAAAGAAAGTTGCGATCTCAGATTACGATATGACGCTTAAATTATCTGATCTGGAAACGACTTTGAAAAAAATCTTCAAACGAATTGAAACACATCCTGAAGCAGTGACTCAAGTGCGAAAAATGATGGATTATTACTTACCAACAACAGTGAAGTTGCTAGATGCATATGTGCAACTAGATAAGCAGTCGATTGAAGGGGTTAATATTTCAGCAGCTAAAACAGAGATTGCAGAATCACTAGACACACTGACTTCTGCATATGAGAAATTGCTAGATGATTTGTTCCAAGATGTTATGCTTGACGTTTCAACAGATATTTCTGTCTTGAATACGATGCTAGCACAAGATGGGTTAAAAGCGAATGACTTTGAAGAAATAGGTAAAGAAGGTGCAGAAGGATGAATGAAGAAAGATTAAATGATTTAGATACAACACCGACGCCTACGCTAACATTAGATCCTTTTGCAGGTATGGAGGAAGAAGCGCCTACAGGTGTGGAGCTAGTCTTAGAAACTGCACCAACTGGCGGAGATATTATCGCCTCAGACAACACATTATCACCAGAAGAAAAGAAAATGGTCGATGATTTTTCAAAGCAAATTGATTTAAGCAATTCGGGTGCTATTTTGCAATATGGTGCTGGTGTTCAAAAGAAAATGGCTGACTTTTCGGAGAATACGCTAAATAGTGTTAGAACAAAAGATTTAGGCGAAGTGGGGCAATTGTTAACAGGGGTTGTAACGGAACTTAAAAATTTTGATGAAGATGAAGCGAAAGGGCTTTTCGGAAAAATCAAAAAACAATCTAATAAGATGCAGCTGATGCGTGCGAAATACGACAAAGCAGAAGTTAATATTAGTAAAATTTGTGATGTTATGGAAGGTCACCAAGTTACGTTACTTAAAGACATTGCTTTGATGGATAAAATGTATGAATTGAATCTGAGCTATTTTAAGGAACTATCCATGTATGTCCTCGCTGGGAAACAAAAATTAATAGATTTCAAAGCAACAGATTTAAAAAGTGCGATGGAATTGGCTCAAAGTAGTGGCCGTCCTGAGGATGCTCAAGCAGCAAGAGATTTGGATAGTTTAGCGAATCGCTTTGAAAAGAAAATTCATGACTTGGAGTTAACGAAGACGATCGCAATGCAAACTGCGCCTCAAATTAGAATGATTCAAGGAAATAACACAGTTCTAGTTGAAAAAATCCAGTCAACTCTAGTTAATACCATTCCTTTATGGAAAAGTCAAATGGTTCTTGCATTAGGTGTAGAGCATTCATCACAAGCAGCAACGGCACAACGTCAAGTTACCGATATGACAAATGAGTTGCTTCGCAAAAATGCTCAAACGCTTAAAATGGCAACCATTGAAACTGCAAAAGAATCAGAGCGTGGCATTGTTGATATGGAGACTTTAAAAATCACGAATGAGTCACTGATCTCGACTTTAGATGAAGTGTTGAAAATTCAACAAGAAGGTCGAGCGAAGCGTCAAGAGGCAGAGGGAGAAATCCGCCGCATAGAAGGTGAGCTTAAGCAAAAGTTATTACAAATTAGCAACTAAATCAACTCAAATAACCACTGTCAAAATGGTCGGCAGAGGTTATTTTTGCTATTTTCAAAAAAAATTTAAAGTTTATGCAACCCAAAAGATGATTTTGTCGTCTATATGAGTGAGGATGTTTGGAGGTAATGAGATTGAGTGAAATGGCATTAGCTGACGGGTTAATTATTGAATTGTATCTAAATCGTAATGAAAAAGCTGTGGAGGAAACGGCGAAAAAGTATGAGAATTACTGCTTTGTGATCTCGAATAACATTTTAAAAAATGAAGGAGATGCTCAGGAATGCGTTAATGACACTTATCTGAAAGCATGGAATCATATTCCCCCAGAAATTCCTAAGCGGCTCAGTGCTTTTTTAGGGAAAATAGTCCGTAATCTTTCTTTAGATCGCTACAAATTCAATCGCCGAGCCAAAAGGGAAGGTAGTGAATTTGAGTTGCTTCTTAGCGAGTTGGAAGATTGTATTTCATCATCAGCAACAATGGAGGAAATAGATGAACAGCTGACGATTCAAATTATCAATGAGTGGTTGCTGCAACAGACACCGGAGAATAGGATTCTTTTTGTGCGACGTTATTGGTATGCTGATGCGATTGCTGATTTGGCAAGTAAGTTCCGCATGAGTGAGAGTAAAGTTAAGTCATTGCTGTTTCGGATGCGTAATAACTTAAAAGATTACTTGAAGAAAGAAGGTGTCGAGCTGTGAAAACTGAAAAGTCAGAAAAGTTGTTTCAAATGATAGGTGAAATTGATGAAGATATCGTAGCAGAAGCAGAAAAAATTCCAGTAACAGCGACTAATGTTATTTCTTTTCCTTCGAATAGATCTCGCAGAATATTCGGCATCTTAGTTGCAAGTGTTGTTTTTGTTATGGTTGGTGTTATTGGTATTTCAGGGCTATTTAATATGGGTAGCAATGATGATTGGTCAGAAGGTGATTTTGCTGCAGAGTCACCAGTTCCAGAAGTAGCAGTCCCAGAGGCAGATTCGGAAGAGGATGAATTGGGTGTCGGTGAGGCTTTTGTCGATGTGTACGAAGAAATGACACTCGAGGAAGCTTATTTAATACCAGTTCTAGGAAGTTATTTGCCGCGTTGGATTCCTGATGGCTTCGAAGCTAGTGATGTCAGGAAATATATGGAACCTGAGGAAAAGCTTTCATTATTCATGTGGGGTTATGGGGCTCATATTGATTGGCTTATTCAAATGGAAATGCCTTTAAATGATGAAAATGAAACATTTTTACTCTCAGAAATGACACTTGATGCGCTTATTCAAATCGCTGAATATATAGAAGAAGATGTTGAATATGATTGGTCTGGTGAAGACGAAGGTGGTTCGGGAGAATATGTTTGGACTGGATGGGTGATGAGCTTTAATATGATTGATGATGGCGTGTTAATTCAAGTTAACATGCGCGGGGTTGAACCTCAAGATGCGTGGGAAGTGATCCAGTCGATAAAAAATTAGTTTTGGAGTTGGTTTGATGGGAAAGAGCAAGAAAGTATTTTTTAGTTTGTTTTTAATGAGTTTTGTGGTTCTCGTTTTAATGGGATGTTCGTCAAATAATTCTGATTGGGGAGCAGGCGATATGGCAGTGGAAGCTCCAATGGCGGAAATGGATTTGGGTGAATTTGAGGATGAAGCGGCTGATGGAGAGTTTTATATGGATGAGATGGCGGCTGTTGAGGAGGAAGAGAGCATTTTTGGTGCGATGCCAATTCTGTTGCCTTCTGAAAGCAGGCGTCAGTTGTCGTATACTGTTAGTTTTACGCTTGAAACAACAGAGTTTATGAGTGGGGTTAGAATTCTTTGGGAAAGGGTGGGTGTGCTAGGTGGCTATGCGGAATATGAATCTATTGCGGGAAGAAGCTTACGTCATCCAGCACAGGAACGCACCGCTAATTTCGATCTTCGTATTCCGAATGAAGAATTGGGTGCATTTCTAGAGTTTATTGAAGATAATTACAACATCGTCTATTACCAAAGGAATTTAGATGACTTTACGTTTACTTATGAACGTCAGGAAGCCCATTTGGCCAGCTTGCGCGAACAAGAAGATCGACTTTTAGCAAGTTTAGAAGATGATGAAGAACATGATGTAACAGAATGGGATTTGGCTAATGTACAGTCGCAAATAAGAGATTTAGAAGAGTCGAATACAATCATTCAACGTGATGTGGACTATTCAGATGTACATATTCGTTTGAACGAGCTGATTATTGTGGTGCCGGAGGAAATATTACCAGAAGAGCCACCTACATTCAGAGAAAGGTTGCAAGAAACATTGGATGGAACGCTAGATGTGTTGTTGGCTACATTGCAAGTATTCGTGCTTGTAGCGGTAACGGTGCTGCCATGGTTGATTTTGATTGGTGTAGTGTTTATAATACCGGTTGTTTATGTTGTGAAAAGGCAGGATCGGAAGAAGAAAGGGAAGTTGGAGGGGTAAATGTTGAGTAGAACCTTGGTTGGTGAGTGCCGGTCGGGTTCTATTTTCGTATGGAAATAACAAAATGAAACATAATATAACTAATCAAAAAATGATTCATTTCGTATGGCGAAAGTAGGGGAAGCAATGGAGATTTATAAGGGGAGTGTATTGTTGGTGGATGATGATGTCCAGTTTAATCATGTTAACTCTCGAGCGCTTGAATTAGCTGGTTATGATGTTTATACAGCCACAACGCTAGAAAAGGCTTCTTGGTATTTGTCATGGTTAGAACCAGATGTCATTTTGCTAGAAACCTTACTTCCTGATGGAAGTGGCTTTGAATTCTGCGAGAATATCCGCGAAACAACAACAGCTCATATTTTATTTTTAACAGCCAAAAAGATGCATGAAGATATGATTTATGGCATGCAAGTAGGAGGGGATGATTATTTTACAAAGTCTGTTCATTTAGAAGAATTATTGGTTAAAATAAGAGCAATTATGAGGCGACGCATGAGTGAAAGTTACCAACTTATCAAAAAGGGAAATCTTTTATTAGATGTCGCAACGATCCAAGCCTTTAATGGGAATGACCCGTTGAGATTAACCCCAATTGAGTTTTCATTATTACTCATGTTAGCTCAAAATGAAGGAAGAACACTAAGTTGTGATGATATTTATGAAAGGGTATGGCATTGCGTCGCATTCAATAACAAAAATACATTGCAAGCAGCGATTTCAAAGTTAAGACGAAAAATTGCCACGACTGGGTATCAGATTATTTCTCAAAGAAACCAAGGCTATGTTTTCGAAAAAGCGTAAAAACCTTACGATTTGTTAAGGTTTATTTTTTTTGCCAATTTGCATGTTAAAATGACATTAAACTACATGCATAGAATGGCTTTTTTATGCCCTTGTAGATGATTGTATCAGGGAGAAGGGGGAATTAATTTGAGAGATGACTTGTAAGCTATAAATCGCAGTGATAGCTTATTCACGCGGCACATAAAAAGGAGATGACACTCAAATGTCAAAGTTATTTAAACGTACAGTTGCATTTTTGTCGGTTGTAGCATTGCTTGTATCTGGCTATATGCCAGTTGTTGTTGCGGATCAAACATTTGGTCGGCCAGATGGAACTGGGAGTATTACGGTGACACGTGTTGCTGGAGATAATTTTCCTGTTCAAGC
>Ga0131853_10017756_pt1 | contig 12954 bp, 9 predicted proteins | sample TergutLab28metaG_FD_92764 | JGI IMG/M metagenome (GOLD analysis project Ga0131853, IMG submission 92764) | Labiotermes labralis P1 segment gut microbial communities from Petit-Saut dam, French Guiana - Lab288 P1 (version 2) (version 2) | ecosystem: Host-associated > Arthropoda: Insects >...
ACGTTTTTGCTAGCCGGCCCCTTTTGGTTTCGACAAATAACCACGGATCCTCACATCCTTGCTCACACAAACACATGGCGTCCAGACGACGGGTATCCAAAATTAAAAATGTTTATCTCATAATTGATTCTCGATAGCTACGAATAAATACCACTAGCACACTAACAATGCACCGCACGACTGGGCCTTATTTAAAATGATTGTCGCTCGCTTCGTTGGTACAGGGGGTTTCTTAATGAATGTTCTACCGGTCATGCGAAATAAACACGAGTACGTCGCCAATTTAAAGAAGATCCGCGATTACTTTTAACACAACATTATTACTTTAATTTTAAAAATGAGTAATCTTCACAGCAGCCATTACTGCAGTGTACCTACAGATCCCCCTGGGAACTGGTCGTGGATCCCTTGCGGCCCGCGGAGAACATTTTGGGAACCGCTGATGTACGGCCTGTCTGGGTCTGTCGTGTTTCTCCTAACTTAACTGTTAATGTTTCTTTGCAATAATTTCATATATTGTAAAAATGTTGTCCATATGTGACGTTCACATACGAGGATACTTCACGTTAAGGGCGAGATCTCCGCCACAGATTGTACAGTCACGTGTACGGCTACAGCTGTGTAATTTTCTTTTAACATTTTCTGATGCATGCGGCTTGATGATGGCTGCTGTGCGCAGCCGAAACATCTAGCTGCTCTGGATTCGCTATAATCACAAACAGCTGCGTACCGACGGCGACGGACTGCGTTCGTTCTTATTGTTGCTTAGAAACAGCACAAGGCGAATGTCACTTCTTAAGTTTACGAAGTACTGCGATGTGGTTATTTCCACTCGCGTTCAGTTAGTTAGTTATTTAGTTAGTTAGTGTGCAGCAGGTGCAAGAAGGGCGGTGGGTAAACTGGCTTTCATTTCTAACAGCACTTGTGCCAAAAGTGCATGCAGTATGAGAGCAGGCTAACTGTCTGGACCAATTTGAATGCAGCTATATAGCTAAGCAGGTGACAGGCGATACGGTGGCCTCATGGTGCCGAAACGTGTTTGTTCAGTGATAAACAGCAGGCTGCCATAAATCTAGAGCTGATGTCGTACGTAACAGGCGTTAGGCAAGGCTGTAAATAATGCAATATATCTGCCACATTGCAGCAGGAATTACAGCGCCTTTACACGGCGATGTGCCTTAGAAACGCCACCACAAAGAGGTCTGGCAGCAGGCACGTTCTGAAGTTAGCCACCAGATGGGTCGTGATTACCTTCACGGGCCGGCCGCTTTACCACCGGAAAAAGAACTACACAACCAGGTTATGAAAGTTCAAACATACAAAGGAAATATACCGAACACACGTGTGAGGCAACTAGTGGCACGGAGTAATAGGACAGGGGTGGGTAAAAGCCGGCCGAAGAGCAGAGTAATATCAGACGGTGTGAAAGGAGTGCTCTGAGTACGTGGGATCCTTTTTTTGTTCGACAACTGGTGGCAGGGCTGCGGTGGTGATGGGCGGAGCGGGGTGGGGTGGGGGGTATTGTTAATTAGAAAAACGCCTCAAGAGTTCAATACATTTTAAATTACGCACCCACGTAAAAGAAAAATCAATACTTGCATTTAATATTCAATATTTGTGTCAACGAAACAAAGAACGAACGAAAGAACGCCAACCAATGTAAGTAGCTGCTCCGGGTGCCAAACACCTGGCTACGCCACTGCTGAAAACCGGCGCGTGACACTCTGCCCCGCCAATCCACCGCCTGTGATGATCGATAATGGGCTACAGCACATCAAAACAGCAAACGAGCCGACAAAAAATGGCAAAGATAGTTATCAAATAAAATAATGATCCTATGTTTTGTTTGCAGAATTTAACCAGTTCCTTTTTGTCCCACACATCCTAAGTAAAATGACAAGTTTCCAGCTTGGTTTCAGTCTGTATACCTTCAAGACTGAAGCAGTGAACCAGACCACAAAATTTGTACCCAACTACTCGACTGCACGGAGTACTGTAACGTATTCTACTGTACTGTACTGTACTATATTTTATTGTACTGTACTGTAATGTACTCTATTGTACTGTCCTGTACTGTACTCTATTGTATTGTACTGTACTGTATTGTGCTGTACTGTACTGTACTGTGCTCTAATGTACGGTACTGTATTGTACTGTACTCTATTGTATTGTACTGTACTGTACTGTACTGTAGTGTAGTGTAATGTAATGTACTGTATGGTACTGAATTATAATGTACTGTGCTGTGCAGTATTGTACTGTATTGTACTGAACTGTATGGTACTTTATTGTACCGTAATGTATTGCAATGAAGTGTACTGTACTGTATTGTATGGTACTGTACTATAATGTACTGTACTATGCTATAAGGTATTGTGTTGTATTGTAATGTACTGTACTGTAGTGTACTGTACTGCATTGTACTGTACCGTATTGCACTGAACTGTATGGTACTTTATTGTAGTGTAATGTATTGTAATGAAGTGTACTGTACTGTACTGTACAGTAGAGTACGGTACGGTACTGCAGTGTATTGTACTGTACCGCACTGCATTGCAATGAACTGTAATTTACTGTATTGTACTGCATTGCAGTGCATTGTATTATACTTTACTGTACCGTACCGTAATGAACTACACTGTATTGTACTGTACTGTACTGTAATGTACTCTACTGCAGTGTAAGGTACTGTGCTGTATTGTATTGAACTGGACTCTAGTGCACTGTACTGTACTCTACTGCAGTGTACTGCATTGTACTGCAGTGTATTCTACTGTTGAGTACTATGCTGTACTCTATTGTAATGTACTGCAGTGTACTGCACTGTACTGCAGCGTATTGTTTTGTACTGTACTATACTGCAGTGTATTTTACTGTGGTGTGCCGTACTGTATTCTACTGAATTGTACTGTACTGCAGTGTACTGTACTGTACTCTACTGCACTGTATTGCACTGTAGTGTATTACACTGCTGTGTAATGTACTGTAGTGTATTGCAATGTACTGTACATTATGTACCGTAATGCACTGCCCTGTAGTGTACCACACTGCACTATACTGTACTGTATTGTATTGCACTGTACTGTACTGCACTGTACTGTAAAGTATTGCGCTATACTGTACTGTACTATGCTGTATTGTACTCTGCCCTGCTGTACTGCAATGTATTGCCCTGTACTGCACTGTATTGTATTGTAATATACTGTATTGTACTGGACTGCACTTTACTGCACTCTACTATTCTGTATTGTACTGTGCTGTAATGTAATCTACTGCCCCGAACTGCACAGTTCTGTATTGTGCAATGAAGCACTCTGCTGTACTGTATTGTACTGCACTGTACTGTATTCTACAGTACTGTGCTGTACTCTATTGTACTGTGCTGTACTGAACTTACTGCCCCGTAATGCGAAGTTCTGTATTGTGTTATGAGGCACTGTACTGTACTGTACTGCACTGTACTGTACTTTATTGTACTGTACTGCACTGTACTGTATGGTACTGTATTGCACTGCACCGCACTGTACTGTATTGTTTTGTACTGTGCTGTGATGTAATGCAATTTACTGCCCCGTATTGCACATGTTCTGTATTGTGCAATGCCGCAATGTGCTCTAATGTAATTTACTGTAATCCAATGTACTGCATTGTAGTTTACTGTACTGTACTGCACTCTATTGTACGCTGCTGCGCTGAACTGTAATGTACCGTAGTTTACTGTACTGTACTGTAGTTAACTGCCCTGTACTGTGCTGTATTGTACTGTACTGTACTGCAATGACTGAAATGTACTGCACTGCACTGTACTGTACTCTACTGTGTTGTATTGTGTTGTACTGTACTGTATTGTACCGCAATGTATTGCACTGCACTGTACTGTACTGTATTGTACTGTAATTAAATGTGCTGAAATGTACAGCAATGTACTGTAATGTACTGTAATGTACTCTACTGCACTGTCCTGTACTTTATTGTACTGTAGTGTACTTTATTGTAGTGAAGTGCCCTGTAGTGTACTGCACTGTACTGTACTGTGCTGTAATGTGCTGTGCTGCAATGTACTACACTATACAGTAGTGTACTGTATTGTAATGTAATGTACTGTACTGTACTGTACTTTTCTGTACTATACTGCACTGAACTTTATTGCACTGTATTGTTCTGTGCTGTACTGTTTTGTACTCTACTACCCTGTACTGAACTGCATTGTAATGTACTATACTGTGCTGAGCTGGGCTTTACTGTACCTTATAGTACCGTACCGTACTCTTTTGTACTGTAATGTACTGCACTGTACTGTACAACATTGTAGTGTACCCTACTGTAATGCACTGTAATGTACCGTATTGTAGTGTACCGTACTCTACCGTACGGTACCGTACTGTACTGTACTGTACTGTACTGCACTGCACTGCAGTTTACTGCACCGAACGGTACCATAGCGCACCGTAACATACCGTACCGCACCGCACAGCACCGCAACGCACTGCACTGCACTGTACTGTATATACTGCTATGTACTGTACTCTACTGTGTTGTGCTGTACTCTACTGTATTGTACTGTACTGTACTGTACTTTACTATATTGTGCTGCACTGTACTGTACTGTACTGCAATGCACTGCACTGTACTCTAGTGTATTGTATTGTACTGCACCGTTCCGTGCCGTACTGTACTTCACTATACCGTACGGTACGGTACTGTACTGTACTCTACTGTAGACTACTGTACTGTACCGTAATGTACGGTACCGTACTGTACTCTATTGTACTGTACGGTGTTGTGCTGTATTCTACTCTACCGTAACGTAACATATTGTACTGTACTACACCGTACGGTACCGTACTTTACTGTAATATACTGTACCGTAACATACCGTACCGTGCTGTACCGTACTTCACTCTATTCCACTGCACCGTACTCTACTGTATTCTACTTACTGTACTGTACTCTACTGTGCTGCTCTGTACTCTATTGTACTGCACTGTACTGTACTACACTTTATTGTATTGTATTGTGCTGTATTCTACAGTACTGTACTGTACTGTACATTACCGTGTCGTACCGTACCGCAACACACCGCAACGCACCGTACCTTTTCATACCGTACCGTACCGTAATGTACTGTACTGTACCGTACCGCACTGCACTGTACTCTAGTGTACTGTATTTTACTTTATGCACTCCACTCTACCATTCACTACCGTACTGTATTGTACTGTGTTGTGCTGTACTCTACTTTACTGTACCGTACCGTAACTTATTGTACTGTACTTTACTGTAATATACTCTACCTTAACGTACCGTACCATATCGTACCGTGCTGTACCGTACTTTAATCTATTGCACTGCACCGTACTCTACTGTACTGTACTGTATTCTACTGTACTGTACTGTACTCTGCTGCTCTGTACTGTATTTTATTGAACTCTATTGTACTACAATTTACTCTACTGTATTGTACTCTACTGTACTTTACTCTACTGTACTGTTTATTACCGTGTCGTACCGTACCGCAACACACCGCAACGCACCGTACCTTTTCATACTGTACCGTACCGTAGTGTACTATACTGTACCGTAGAGCACTGCACTGTACTCTAGTGTACTGTACTTTACTGTATGCACTCCACTCTAACGTACACTATGTACTGTATTGTGTTGTGCTGTACTCTACTGTAATGTACCGTACCGTAACGTACCATGCCGTGCATTACCGTACCCTAATGCACTGTACAGTACTGTGCTTAACTGTACTGTACTGCGCTGTACTGTACTGTATTGTACTGTACTCTGCTCTACTGTACTTTACTCCATTGCACTTTACTGTACTCTACTGTATTTTACTACACTGTACCGTACCGTACTGTACTGTACCGTGCTGTATTGTACTGCACTGTACTGTTCTCTACTGTACTGCACTGTTCTGTTCTGTACTGTATTGTACTCTACTGCACTTTACCGTATTGTAATGTACTTTTCTGTACTCTACTGTAACTTACTACACTATACACTACTGTACTGTACTGTACACTACTGTACTCTAATATACTATATTTTACTATACTGTACGTTACTGCACTGTACTCTACCGCACTGTCGTATACTGTACTGTAATGCGCTTTACTGCACTGTACCGTACTGTACTCTTCTGTACTCTACTCTACTGTAATGTACTGTACTGTGCTTTACTTCACTGTACTGTACGGTAATGTACTGTACTGCACTGTGCTGTATTGTATTGTTCTGCACTGTACTGTACTGTACTGTACTGCACTTTATTCTACTGTATTATATAGTGCTTTACTTCATTGTACTGTACTGTACTCTATTTTAGTGTACTCTACTCTACTGCACTGCGCTGTATTCTACTGTACTGTACTCTACTGTACTCTATTGCACTGTGCTGTACTGTACTGTATTGTACTCTACTCTACTGCACTGCGCTGTACTCTACTGTGCTGTACTGTAAAGTACTTCACTGTGCTGTACTCTACTGTATTGTACTCTACTGCACTGCGCTTTACTCTACTGTACTTTACTGTACTGCACTGCGCTGTGCTGTACTCTACTGTATTCTAATGTACTGTACTTCACTGTACTGTACTGTACTCTACTTTACTGTACTGTAATGCACTCTACTGTACTGTACTGTAGTGTACTGTATTCTTCTGTACTCTACCGTACTCTTCTGTAATGTACTGTACTGTATTCTACTCTACTCTACTCTACCGTACCGTACCTTACCGTACCGTACCGAACTGTACTGTACTATACTGCACTGTACTCTACTGTACTGTACTTTGCTGTACTGTACTGTTCTTTACTGTACTCTACCGCACTCTATTTTACTCTATTCTACTGTGCTTTACTCTACTGTACCGTACTCTACTATACTGTGCTGTACTGTACTTTACTGTACCGTACATTACTGTACTGTACTGTACTGTACTGTATTTTACTGCACTGTACTGTAATGTACTCTATTGTACGGTACTCAACCGCACTTTAGTTTACTGTACTCTACTGTGCTTTACTGTACTGTACCCTACTGTACTGTACTGTACTCTACCGTACCGTACTGTACTGTACTGCTCTATACTTTACTGTACTGTATTGTACTGTACTCTACCGCACTCTATTTTATTGTACTCTACCGTGCTTTACTGTACTGTACTGTACTGCACTGCACGTACTATACTGTACTGTACTCTACCGCACTCTACTTTATTTCACTCTACTGTGCTTTACTGTACTGTACTGCACTGTACTCTACTCTAGTGTACCCTACCACACTGTACTTTACTGTACTGTACTGTGCTTTACTGTACTGTACCGTACTGTACTGTATTCTACTCTACCTCACTGTACTTTACTGTACTGTGCTGTGCTTTACTGTACTGTACTTTACTGTTTTGCACTCTATTGTACTGTTTTGTACTCTACTGAACTGTACTGAAATGTATTGTACCGCACTGTACTGTACTGTACTCCAATGTCCTCTACCGCTCTGTACTGTTCTGTTCTGTGCAGTACTCTACTGTCTGTAATGTCCTGTACTGTACCGTACTAGTTGCAATATTTGGTATAGCCGGAACCACCGTAATTGATCCGTCTTTTTTCCGGTTTAAAACCCCCTTTTATCGACCATGCTGTGCCGGATATCTCAAGTTTTACTGTACTCGAAAGAAAATCTGTGCTAATTCTACTCTGTTCACCACAAATTCCATGTACACTGGCCTGCGATGTAAAGTGGTCTTTCGTGCCTTCAGTACCTCGGTGCAGACTTGCCCGTTCGACAGCGCGCATCATCCCTCATTTGAACAGCAGATATATGCCTTCGAGACTCGGTTTGTTTTCTGCCTCGTAGTATCTTGAGCTACCCAAATTTGGAGCTTGTGAAGACTGTGGCAGCCATTTCCCCCATATCCTGTACAATATTTTATCAGAACCAACGGGTATGCGATTTTTGCGCTTCTGTTCTTCCGGGACAAGCACCGCGGCCCTGGGTAGTCAGTTACCGACATGTCGGAACAACCTAGCGGGCTCTTCTTCAAGGGTCGAAAGTTCAAAATACTTTGAGACTTGAAGATGAGCCCACTATGGTACCTCGAAACGCTTGGAACCGATACAGAAGCGACGCGGCCGCCTGTCCCAGAAGAACGGCAGCCGCCGCTACACGCCTTTTTCGCCAAAGAAACAGGTGGGCAGACACCACATCCCCATTATGCGCTCACTCCGAACACAAAATCACAGTTAATGCACTCATTCACACAGACAGCGCCAATCAAATATTGACACTCTCCGAGCCCGTTGCGTCGTGCACAACAATGTATGTCACGTGACGCTGCACTGACATCGCCCGTAAGCCAACGGTGACACACGTACAGCTTAAAACGTTAAAACTGCCAGGAAGGAATTACTGCTGTAAGCTTACTGACATTTGCTTGTTTGGTCTTTTGAAACCAGAGCAGATCACAGAACTGCGTATTTAGCCGGGACCAACAAGACGTCACCGACTTCGGAAACACAAACGTCCACACTCACTGTCCACGTGACTCTCCATCTGCTTCCCAGACCGTAGTAAACGCCAATAATGAAAATAGAAAGTGACTTGGAACAGCATGAACAGCAATAGAATTATTTGTAATAACTTACACTATCTGGAAGAGATATTCGCTCTTCTGGGACGTTACGCACCGGTATGTTGGTAATTATTGACCGACGGTTCGGGACAATCCATCTTTCCCATTCTGGAGACCGACAGGCTGTACCGAAACGTCGGTCAATAACTACCACTACACGCTGCTGCGTAACGTCCCAGAAGAGCGAGGATCTGAATTGCGCCGCTGCGGAAGCCTGAAATGACACAATAAATGCGGCCGTGACTCTCCCCTGACAACAGACACAGCGTAACTCTCAACGACCTGAGAGCGATCAGCGCCACAGTAAGAGAGCATGCAGAAACCGCCGCGCCAGCCACTTTGTCTCATCCCGATCCGTCGATGACAGTCACGGAAGGTCGAAAATATGGAACTAAAGTCAGCGATTACGACAGGTCGGAATCGCGTACATGAGGACTCGAATGTTCTTGTTCAATTTCGGCGGCAAAGAGCAGTACATTGGTACACGCACTTGTAGCGACCGTTCCAGCAGCAACCAGTAACTACACAACACCGGTGCACTGTACCATGATATGCAGATGTACAAAAATCAGTGCCTACAGGTTCACAACATGAGCCCTAGATCATAATTAAAAGAAAATGCCCCATGGAAGATTTGAGGCTTCAGAGCGGTGTTCCTGAATATTCTCGTATTCTCGGACGTTCCGCTATTTACGTGTTTACTGACAAACGGTACCCGACGTTTCGAAGGATCGAAGTGCCTTCTTGTTCACAGTCAAGCAGTCCAACAATCTGCATGGCTTCTGCTTACGAAAAGAAAATCCGCACGCAACTGTGACGTCCGGGTATCACCTTGTAACCATTGGGGGAGGTTCGACGCTCTTGACGTAAGGTTATACATTGGTTCTCGCGTAGATTTATGAGTCCTCCAGGGTGTCATTAGAATTGGGGGGAATTATTCATTTTGAAGGCTAGTTTCACTTTCTAACAGCAGGGTCAAAAATGACACTCAGGGTTTTCTGGAACGACGGAAGCGTGTCCAACGGACATTTTGTAAGGAAACTTTTGTGGTCTTACGACAGGATGGAAGACGAGACGCTTGACTTTTGTTCTATTTTAGTACGTTCCGAACATAATTGACTGCTATAAGTCTTATTTTTATCATCTTTTCGAGCGTGGGAGCAGGAAGTGACAAGAGAGAGTAAGGTCAGTGAGGGACAAGAGCGGTAGCACCCAAGGGAGGTAAATGTTTTACGATGGTCTGGTAACTAAAAACAACCGCGGTGGTTACTTCAGATTGCTGGCTGCTAAAAGTTGGTGTTAAATTTAAATAAGCGGTAAATAAAATAAATGATCTACTGTTAGTTGCTAGTGCTGACACTTTGCAGTCCGTCTGATACAGCCTGCACGTACATACAGTATTTCCTGAGAATGGAGGTGGAAACTGGCGCGAGATAGTTAGGTCTTTGTACGGGCAAGGAAGGACGGTTGCAACCTGTAACACAATAAAGATAACGTACTTGACCTTTGAATATGGAACACATAGGCCGTCCTAAAACGTCGGAAAACTACCTACATGTGCTGCGTAACACCCCAGAAGGGCGGAAGCCTTAAATCTCACGAGGCTTACGAATAATCAGCTGGCTTAGAGCAGCTGAGTCAGATCGCAATCTGACGGCACCTGTTTGGGCGGGCAGTTTGCTTACAGGCCCAATTAAGACGGGTGTGGGTGTCATACGGCGGACAGTTTGGGGAAGAGGGGAGAGAAAATAAGCTTGCAGCAGCGTGTTACTGCTTTCTACAAACGTGAATTTTTGTTATCAAAGTCCAAGCACAGATACTGACCGATTTTTTTCACAGTGCTATAATATGGCGACCGGACCCTAGCAGTTGAAAAACATTAACAGAACATTTAACGTGGTAAATTCAAGCAATAGGGCTAAAGCGGTACAACATCTCCCAACGGTTCTTTTCACAGAGGTTGTAAATGCAGAATGCATAATTTAAGGACCAACATTAAGTGTGACTCTGTTTGATCTTCCAGTTCTGTCAGTGCGTTTGAAAGTGTGTTGGAACGCATTACGGTACACGGGCCAAGGTCAGCTCACAGCTGGTGCACGACATTTATATCATTGTCATTTTAATGACTTAAAATCAACCTTATGCTCTACGGTACCTTGTAGCAGTGTGTCAGCAGTTTTATGTGTTACGTCACTTGTACTGACAGTTATCAAATGTTAAGAGGATATTGCCCACTTTCGTGGTTAATAGAAACAAAGTGAAATTGCCCCTGTCCACGCCAAAAGGCACACAGCAGCAATAGACGTACAGCTCCAGTTTTTCTTAACTTCAGGGGGCAACTTGACGTCCCGATTCCTCTACCTCCGGTACCTATTCAGTAAGAGGCCGGGTGGGCCCCACAACTTGTCTGGATATTCGGAAGAAGAGGAAAATCTCGTGACCCTGTCGGTAATCAAACCCGGCCCATTAATTGCTGTACGTACCACCGGGTTTTGTACTAAAAAATTCGATGTTCTGCCCAAAGAGTGTATTTATGTGTTTTGTACGAACCTTACGAATATAAAACTATTGCCCCAGACAACATTTCTGTCTTTTGTTACACGCAGCGTAACCTAATTTAAACAGTTATTATGAGCCCATAAATGTGCTTGGTATTGTACATCTTGACGCTACTCCAGCTGTAAAGTGACTGCACTTCACGTATCCTAAACTGCCGACACCGCTGCTAGTTCTGCTGCTAATACTCTAGACACTTACCTTACTAGTTCAACCCTGAAATATTTACAGTTCCAACACCACAGGCAGAACCACTTTCTTATGCTTGTTTTCCTTGATAATTCGTGACATCAGCCGACATAACAGCGCAGCAAGCGACGCCTACTCCACACACAACAGCACCATACTGAACAGCATGTGACGGACGAACCTCGCCACAGTTCATTCGGTGACGAATAAATTTTCCATCCCTCCCTTTTTGACCAGAAAAAAAAAAGGAGATAATAAGAAATAAAACAGTAGCGACTTCCCCCTCCACTACTTGTCTCGCAATTACCCCTACCACTTGCGACACAGATGTTTCGTGGTCTAATACTTGTTAATCCTGAAATCACTTAATTAAGTGATAAGGAAATAAAAATTTTTTAGACCTGATTCTTTTTGCGTAATATCACTGCAAATACCAGATAACGTGCAGGTCACGGCACTGCCACATTCTACGTCATTCACTAAAAGAACTATCATTTCTCGCACTTTTGTCAACTGCACTGTATTTACGTCTACTAACACTATTGACAATGACTATCTTACACAACGGACAAGCTGCAGAATACGCTAATTTCATATGAGAAAGTTCACTCTCGAATACCGCCGCCGTCCATCTTTTCTTCCTTCTTTTGTCAAAATAAAGATGCACGGAATAAAGCGGTCAAGTAAACCTGTGATCCTTGTTGCAGCGTCCGCACAGATCAAACCAGCCAGACAGGTATTGTAACACCAGCAGCACACGCTCTGCTCTGCTCGTGGCCAGCAGTGCTGACACGCAATTTAGTACCGCACACTCCGAAATTGACGTAGGCTAAATGCTGCAGAGCTACCGTGAAGAGACGTGGACAATTTACCCACGTAAAGCCTTTTGGTTACTTTATATACAGTACCACCGGGTTTGTAACATTTAAAAATTAGACGTTCTGCCCACACATTGTGTTTATGTGTGCAGAGAGAGAAAGGGAAAAATTGGGGTGAGGTTAGAGTTCAAAAGTTTATTATTATCATTTACCGCTCTTAAGCTCCGGTAATTTTTTTTCGTGTCTCCCCTAACAAGGGCAGACTGGCTAAAAATCTTTACACCAAATCGGAAAGACTGTCAGTTGCAGAGAGACTAGGGCTTGGTCTGAAATTGTGAATTGGTACAATCGACAAATAGTTATACTATCAAGAAAGATAAAAATCCGTGCCCCTTTCCGGAGAGCCGGGCCCCGCTAAATTGTACTGGCTCCCCGTCCCGTCTTGACGTTACTGCCATTAAGGTACATGGGTAGTGCTCATGAGCCCTTCTGGAAAACGTCATTTGCATCTTTAACTCACTGGTGTTCATAGCAGAAACTGCTTGGTACGAACCTAAATTTTATAAATAATTCGGCTTAATTTTAGATTTGAGCTTAATCTCGCATACAGGGGTGTAGCTGGGGGGGGGGGGGGGGGGTGGGGGTCGGCGGGGGGGCGGGAACAAGGGGCGGCAAAAAAAAAATTTTTTAAAAAAAAAAATTTTAAACAAAAAAAAATTTTAAAATTATTAAAAAAAAAAAAAAAA
>Ga0131853_10017757_pt1 | contig 12954 bp, 11 predicted proteins | sample TergutLab28metaG_FD_92764 | JGI IMG/M metagenome (GOLD analysis project Ga0131853, IMG submission 92764) | Labiotermes labralis P1 segment gut microbial communities from Petit-Saut dam, French Guiana - Lab288 P1 (version 2) (version 2) | ecosystem: Host-associated > Arthropoda: Insects >...
GGTGGGGGGGGGGCTGTCCCCGCCGAGTAGTGCGCGCGGGGGGGGGTGGTGTTTGTGGGGGGAGAAAGAAAAAAAGAAGGGGGGGGGGGGTGGGGGGGGGGTGGGGCCCCCCCCGGGGGGGGGGGGGGGGGGGGAGGAATTAATTACGTATAAAGCTTCAGTTTGTACCTAACAGAGAACAAACTGTATTTTCATCACAAAGGCCAACATGTTGATGTTTAAGGAAACAACCGCTGTTTGTTCTGAGAATAATATGCAACACGTAACCATAAACACTTTTTGTAAGAAAAAATGCAGATTTTCTTGCGAGATAAAGGCTGTCATACAGGTTTTGCTGCAGATTCTAGTCTTGTAGGATGTAGACTTAATATAGTATAGGTAACAATGTGCCATTTTAAGGATAGCAAAGAACATAAACCCTTAATTGCATGAAGCAAGCTTATTGCAAATTAAAGCCTTCTGTCATTTAATTAGCACACCAACTAATGCACATACATAAATTTTTTAAAAAAAATTTATGTATGTGCATCAGTTGGTGTGCTAATTAAATTACTCTACGAAATGGACGGTGCAACGATAAAGATAAAGCCTTCTGGTTTATGACATCATGTAGATTGGTAATTGGTTACAGGCGCTTCAAGGCTACTGGCTGGGTTACGAAGGAAGACTGGTTTCGATTTCTGGCATGCACAAGAAATTTTTTTTTGTCTCCAAATTGTCAGGACTGCCAATTTTTGTGATTATTCCTGGGTGTAGGGTGGCGCAGGCCTGAACCTAACCGCTCCCATCCATATAGTTCTGAGACTAAGAATGGGTGAAGCTGTACCTACACTCCTCCATACAGCTCTATGGCGTGCGACGGGATAACTTGAAGATTACAAAACTTATGTCTTGTTTACTTAGTGCCGTCCTTAACTCAGAACATGTAGCGTTGAGAGATATGATGTTTAATGAGTAATGATTTTTAAAATACGCGAGAGGAAGAGGCCGTCACCTGCTTTGAAGCAAAATGACCTAGAAAAGCTAAATAAAAAAAAAAGAACATCAGTACATTCTACATCCGATTCGAAACGTAACAAATGCCATTTTGAATTCGAAGAAATATATTTGTCTCTAGATCGCGACGTTCAGTACTGAACGGTATCGAAATGGAACTGCTTATTTTAATGTAAACAAACCTTGTAATGACACGTGTTTCATAATAGCCGTTTACAGGCATTCATACAGACCTGCTATACCATCCTTAGTGCAGTCAATGTCGTTAGAAGTTAACAAATGAAAGAAAGATGGCAGCAATAAACGGCAGTTATAGGTATCTTTGCTTCGATCGGTATTGCAGTTTAGAACTCTCCCCAAATAAAATTAACGAATGTAGCAACATAAGATTTTCTATCAAGATGTAATTCGAGAGCTTTATATTGTCACTTGATGAATTCTGTTGAAATCGTCTTTTCTAAGTGTCGCTTAAACAATACGCCGTTGATGGCGTTGTGTCGTTTCCCTGAGCACGACAGATTGTACTGCAGCTTTATCGCGTACAAATCCTGCAACAGCTAGGGATTCAGAAGCCGTTTTCTCCCAGCAGTTCAACTTACCCTGTTTCATATAATAGTTTCAAAATGTCGAAATTCACATTCGTAGCAGGTCTTGTAACTTTAGGCAACATTTCTCGACAAACGACGAAGAATTGTCTCGAAATATTACCATTTCTTCTCGAAAATTGTCCTTCAGTTCGTACAAAAAAATTATTTCCCTACTTCTCTTCTGTAAATTTCCTTAAATGTGTCAGAATTAATTTAACGAGAAGGTTAGAACGTTTCTTCGGAAAACGATTGCTTTATGACTTTTCCCACTCAAAGCACAGTACAGTCCAAATTTAAGGCCATGTAAAAGACGTATTTTTTAATTTCCTTCAGCAGCGTACCTGAGGACTCCGTTTTACTAGGATATGGCATATCACTGGGTAATGGGACCCAAAACTTTTCGAGAGAGCCCGCACATCCAGCGACGGGGCAACATATTCTACAAGAACAGAATCCTAAACTTCCTGTATTACAAGGGAATTTAAAAAAAAAAATGTATCCTTTTGGTTACTTATGTTCCTAAATAAAACAAACCATACCTTTTCTGAGGAAAAAAACAAGGCTTTGTTGTTTTATTTTGTCCATCGCTGAGGCCGTTGTTCGCAATTTTGTGCAATCTGTTGTTTTTTCTTCACACGACTTTTTTGACGACGGATATTTTCTACAAATCTTGCGGTGAAATTATTTATGTGAAAAGGACACTTTTGTTTGCAATATAGAACATTTGTCACACGCACTAACTACCTTCCCTCTGTCAGGCCAATCTCTCGTCCCAGTGCTGATAAGAGGCGGACCGTGTGCACTAATTTCCTTTAAGAAGCCAGCATTATAATTTCTTACGCTTAGGGGCAATATTTAAACACGTCCTTGTATAAGACTGGATTAATGGGAGGGTTGTACACCGTATCTATAGATTAATACTGTCAACATTTGTCGTTGAAACGTCAACAAGTTTTGAATAATCTATTCTATATTCAGTAAACAGTTTATATGTTTACAAGACACTTGAACTCGTAAGTAGCCTAAAGGTATCGCAACGCAATAAACAAATTTTCTTTCTAATCTTTAAATTTAACATTCCAAAGCTGATGTAACGCTATATACATTTGCTGTTGTTTCATCAACATCGTCAAATATCTTTCATGCAGTTGGGCCACTTGTTGACCCGTTCCGGTCTCACGTAGCCAGAATTCTCTTCAAAGGTCTACCATGATTCCTACTGCCAGTTGGGGAGTAGTATTTCATTACCCTGGGTAATCTATTTCGAGGCATTCTATTTACATGTTGTATCCAGCTTCTCTTATATTCCAGTAATTTGTCCAAAATTAATGTTATTTTTAAATCCTTTGCAATTTGTGCATTTGTTTTGTAATCTGTTCAAGTGTATCCTGCTGTTCTTCTTATGTATTTCATCTCTGCTGCTGTTATTCTTCTGGTGTCACTTGCTTTAATAGTCCAAGTTTCGCTGCCACATAACAAGATTGGAAGGGCTAGTGTATTGCGTAGTTTTATTCTTGTTTTCTTAAGGGTTTTTGTGGTCTAAACACATTGTTTAAATGCCTGTAATTTTCAAAAAGTTATTTAATTTGTTATCAATGTCCAGTTTTCCTTCATAAGATATCATATTTCCCAAATAGTTAAACAAATTTACTTTTTCTATAATTTTGTTGTCTATTACAATTTAAGTTCTCACTGGATCTCGCCCATTAAATGTCATTGATTTTGTTTTCTCTACATATATAATTAAACCATATTCTGTTATTATTTGATTTAATTTATGCGCAGCTTTCTGTAGGTCATTGGCGTACCGAGGGGGGGTTTGAACGATTCAAACCCCTCCCCGAAATTCCGAAGGCCCTCCAAAATCGTGCCAAACTCAACCCGATTGTGAAAACTGTTAAAAATTGCTGAATTTAGGAGGCCAACATCAGAAGATGTTCGGAAAAAAGGCAGTAAAATTCTAAAACTACCGCCGGTTCGCAATTGTTTTACATTAGCAATGACAAATAAATTGGTTGTCATCATAAGTAGTCTTAAAATACAAAAAATTGAGAAAATTTTACTATATTAAATGAAATTTCTTGAACCAAATTATATCTGCCTCCAGAACCCCTGACTAGTGGGCTACCGCCCCCAGATCCCCGTTCTCTCTGTCCTCTGTCCTCAACTGAATTTGTTGAACCCCCCCCCCCGAACTAAATTCCTGGGTACGCCACTGCTGTAGATTATCTTCTGTGTCTGCTATTATGACTTGGTCTTCTACAAATAACAACGTTGAGAGTTACTGGTTTTTTGAAAGTTTGATTCCGGTTATTTCTTGATTTTGCAATTTAGTTTCTGTTGTTTAAAATTTGTATGTACTGAAGGATGAATTTATTTATTAAAACACACGATGTTACCCAGCGATAAATGCAAGATGGAAGGAAAGGTGGAAGACAGGTAATTTGTGTTTATTTAAACTTCTGTTATTTAAGATAGACATAACTCTAAATCTATCCGATTGCGTAAAGTATATAATTAATTTCCTTGTTGTATTGAAAAGTTCTGTGCATTCTAATGACATCTGTATACGATGATTACGCATCGTTTTTGAAAACAGAGGTAGAGATAATTTGAGCCCATTTTCTAGTACACTCAGTTGGGATATTTAATGAATTAATCCACACAAGATATCGTAGTTTCTCGGTTGGTAAAAAAATTCACCATATTTTAAGGAACCCGATTTTTATTACAGTTTTCATTTTAAAAATCGCTATTTTTATTAGCCTGATTCAAGCAGATTCGATCTTCAAAATCCCATCTTATTTCCTTCATGTCCATTTTTTGTTTTCCTTTCTGAACAACTTTAGTGCGGTTTATTTCCTCCGGGTCTATCACCCAATACCATGCGCGCATTGCTGTTCTTCCCATGCGTGTCACATGTCCCGCATATCTGATCCTCCATGATTGGAATACCTCAATTGCATTTCGCGAGAAATAAAAATCCCACCAATTCCCTTTATTTAATTCTCCCCGATTCCTGTAACAATATTCCTCTTTGGTCCAAATTTTTTATCGTCCTCTAGTATCACACCTGCCGGCCACTGTGCCTCCCTTATTGTGACAGGCCAAATTTGACAGCCATATGTGACAACATATAGTTTTGTCTGTTTAATAGTTTGCGTCTTAGCAAATGGGAATAAAAACATTCTGGACCAAATGTCGTTAGGCAGTCCATGAATTTAACGTGTTCTTAATTTATTTGTGTCCTACATACGAAAAACGGGGAATGGAAAAGTCGGACGAATCGAGAACTAGAAGAGGTGACCAAAGGAGAAAATATAGTAAAATGGATAAGAGGGCAAAGGATAAGCTGGTTAGGTCACCTAGAGAGAATTAAGGAGGATAGGATACTCAAGAAGATCTTCACTCAAGAACTGGAAGGGACGAGAAGAAGGGGAGGACCCAGGAAAAGATGGAAAGAGGAAGTAGAAGGAGGTCTTCAAGTGCTGGGAGTGAGAAGATGGAGAGAGTTGGTGGCAGATAGGAAAAAATGGAAGGACATTTTTCGACAGGCCAAAGCCCACAGTTGGCTGAAGTGCCAATGGAAGAAGAAGAAGAAGAATAAGAAGAAGACTTTATTTGTTCACGTAATTTGGATTCGTCAGTGTCTTTTTCAAACATATAAAATCTGTTACTTTTTCAAAAGAGTTATTACCTGCCTGTATGATAGACATGAAATATAATAATAATAATAATTATTATTATTATTATTTACTGCATTTGGGTTGTTACCCGGTGGCAGTGGTTATGTGACATGTATACAAAATATGAAATTGGTTACTACTAAATTTAAGTCGGGAGGGCTACATGAGAAGCATGTAGTGACAACTTGGAATCTTGGGAACCATCTCAGCATTTGCTTATAGGCACAGGGAAACCAAAAAAAAAAAAAAAGAAACTGTGTCGAGGTGGCCGGTCGCAGGACCAAATTTATCCTACAGATTTCAGTCCTGACATCTAATACCAAATTTAGTCGAAATCGTTTTGGTAGCTGCATAGATACAACGAGCTTTCATTTCGTGTTCTTGAAGATGGGCCTTGTTCGTCGCAAGCTTGTTGCAAAAACAGTTCTGACCCTCTAACGTGCTCTTCTGTCCCATGAAGCGATTTGTGCAGGATTTCAATCAAAACCCTTGACCAACTAGTTCTTGGCAAAACGCCATCAATTTAGAGTGAGTTATGGCATTTACTGGGACGACAGGCAGCGATGAAACGACGCACATAAACATCAGTATCTGGGGTGGGACTGATCTAGAAACTACATGAGGAATTATTTCCGACACCGGTGCACTGCAGATAACACATCCTTAACCCTACCACAGCTGCTGCAACTATTACTACTACTACTAATACTATTCAATACTACTACAATTATTACTATGACTATTGCTAGTACCATCAACATCAACTTCACGACCTCCACCACCATCACCATCGTCTCCAAATTCGCCACCTTCTAGGCGACTTCCGTCACCTCCTCCATCACCACCACCACCACCACAACCACCATCACCGCCATCTCTACCACCACAATAACCACCATCATCTCCACCACCACCACCAAAGGAGCTCACAGAATTTGTTCTGCCTCTGGTTCAGCGAAAGCCGTGCAGGTTTGGTGGTAGTGGTAGAGGTGATGTGGTGGTAGTGGTAGTGGCAGTGGTTTTTGCGCTACTTTGAGAGCCCAATGACCAGCTATGATAACAGTATGAAATAAATACACCACAAACTACACAAATAGCCTTGCTGAATCTGTACATACATGAAACAATACAATTCATACCTTGAAGTCTGCTGCTTTAACATCACCCCTGAAGCAAAGACATGCATGCAACGAGTACAAAATATAAACAAATACCTAAATTAGCCTAACACACTAAAATCATAATGCACATGAAAATTCACTCTAAATGAATCGTAATTTCCTTCAAAATATTCGAATTGCTTATTAAAAAAACTACACAATTTATTGTAGATATTAGATGATGATGTGGATCATGATGATGATTATGCGTCTTCGACAATAACAGGTATTGTAAAAAAAAAAAAAGGTAAAGTGCACCCTTGTACAAGAACTGTGGCTCTGTACGGCCCGAATGGGGAGTAGAAGTATAGATCTACTCTTTCTTGACCACGGCCCTAGAAGGGGGTGAGGGGTCAGAGTCACGCTCCGGCCGTTCTTTGCTCCCGGGAAGGACCCGGTACCTATTGTACAGAAGGCTGGGTGGGTCCCAGGGCCGGTCTGGACAGGTGCGGGAAATCTCGCCCCCCACCGGGATTCGATCCCCGAACCGTCCAGCCCGTAGCCAGTCGCTATACCGACTACGCTACCGGCCCACACAGGTACTGTAAGTATTATGAAATACGACAAAGACGTAGCTTGCTAGAAAGGAACAATGATAGTCTTTGTAATTTTAACCAACAAATTGGCATGTCCGTTGGTTGGTTACAAATACGGAAATTGAATTACAATGCGTGGAATGGAAAATATAAGGTATATAATATTTATAATTCGTAACCAAAATGGGCCGGTAGCTCAGTCGGTATAGCGACTGGGCTACAGGCTTGAAGGCCGGGATCGAATTCCGGTGGGGACGAGAAATAGCTCCTCCCCACCCCCCGTCCAGACCGGTCCTGGGGCCCACCCAGCCTCCTGTACAATGAGTATCGTGTCTTCTGGGGGTAGAGCCGGCCGGGGCATGGGGCTGACCACCCCACCCCATCTAGTGCCGAAGGTCCTAGAAAAGACTAGAGCTATTCCTCTACTCACCCTAAGGGCCTGCGTGGCCTATATAAAGGGTGAAAACGAACCTAATTCTTAACCAAATGGAACACAACTGAACTGATATAACATTAACTGACAATACCAGACATTTAGATAACAAAATAAGTTAGCAAATAGTCTTCTAGTTAATAAAGTTTCGTGGTTTGCGCTCTGCAAAACATCTGTTGTTAGCGGGCGCAGCACCAAATGTATTGTACCTCAAAATCACGTATTATTGACCCAACTAATATATCCTGTCGATATGGAAGGAATTATATCGGAAAATGCGTAGTTTTAGGCTTGCCTATAGAGCGAATATTTAGAAAAAGAAATGTTTTAACCCTTTCTGAACGAAGCGTAACCGGTTCAATTGAAAAACTCGGATCGACCGCGCAAGAAGCGCTCTCAATCTCGGCCATAAAAACCAATTTATTCAGTAGTTAACAGGGCAAGAGTAGCTGTTCCTTATGACATATACCCAAGACGCAAAAATGTAATCTATTGGCAGAATGTAAACCATCCAAATGAGACACGTGGCGGCATATCAAGTGAAGCTAGGCTTTAAAAACGTTTACAATATTAATTAAACGTGAATAACTAATACAATTTTGTGAGACAGCGTGTGTCAGCATCATCATTCAAGGGATAAAAATGGACGTAAAAATGAAAGTTTAGCCCCAGAGGGCTCCGTTTCACGAAGCCATTCCTTGTGCTTTAAGGAGATGTAAACATTGCTCCCAACATCCTCGTATGAAGGAATGAATTCCAACATGTTTAATATAATTTTTTCGTAATATTTATTGTTATGTTGGCCTAAGAGGGATGAGGTAACAGGGGAATGGAGAAAACTACGTACTGAGGATGTTAACTTAATGTTTTGCACTCCTCAACCATTATTGTGCGGGTGATAAAATCGGGAATAATGGGATAGGTGGGGCATGTAGCGCGTATGGAGGAGGGGAGAGGTGTGTTCAGGGTTTTAGTGGCAAGCCTGGGGGAAAGAGACCATTGGGGAGATTCAGGCGTAGATGGGATGATAATATTTAGATGGATCTTCAGGAGGTGTGATGTGGGGGTATGGACTGGATCGAGCTGGCTCAAGATAGGAACAGGTCGCGGGCACTTAGGAATGCGGTAATGAACCTTCTGGGTTCCATACAATGCGGGGAATTTCTTGACTAGCTGAGAACCGGTTAGCTTATCAAGGAGGACTCTGCACCATGGAGCAAGCAAGAAGGCAAGCAAGCAAGCGAGCAAGCGAACAATATTTATTGTTGGTGGATCCGGGATTTTTTTATTGCTTCGGAGAGTCTAACTAGTTCTGGAAACACCGCTTCCACCTCTGCATTTATTCCTTAATAGCATAAGAGAATGAAAAGAAACGAAATTTTATTTACAACTGCTAGCTTGCGGGACAAGTCTGGAAAAAGAAATCCCCAAAAGAAGGGCAGTCATGCAGGCCTTTTTGTGTGTTCGTTTGTTGGAAGAAAAAAGACTTCCTGATTTGAAGAATGTAATTTATTAAATCGGATTAAGACAAAAGACTGCTGTAGGGTGAATTATGCTTTGCTCGGTCGGCTCCACATAGATGAAAATAAAACAATTCGCCCTTGTCTTACTTCACAAGAATTCTCTTCGTTCTTTTTTTCCCCCTGTTTACGCCGATCAAAACATTTCCCTTTCTTGTTTGCAAAAACTGGAACTAAGAGTTGAACGTAAGCTCTCTGGTGATTTGTAGCGGAATCATAAAACTTACTTTACCGTTATGGGCTCACTTTAGGGTCACAATAGAGTCGAAACAATAGTGTGTTAGCTTAGAGTATTCAATATGAGACACTAACCGCAACCATCCATCAGCCTGGCTTATATTCTTTCCATTCTTTACTTCCCTCGTTCTTTAGTTCTAACGCTTCAGAGTCTAATGGCAAGTTTACATTCATCTTCCTGCAGACGAAAATCGCGGATGTATCATGCAAAGTGAATTCAATGAATGAAGCAAATTTCTTTCACATTTTTCGTTAACATTGAAGTCACCACATCGCTCGTTTGCGACAAGAGTGTCAAAACTCAAAATTTGGCATTTTTGACTTATTGGTATAGACCAGTGTTTCTCAACCTTTGTGAGACCGCGGCCCGTTAAATTCTTTTTTCATAAGACGAGGGCCCGGTCCCAACAGATTTACTCGTCAGTAACTTTCCAATTCCTTTTTAAGTTCATACATTAAACTAACATAAGTATTAATAATTAATTATGGCATAATCATAAAGAGTATTAGTACAATTATGTGTACGTTGTGGCATGTTGACAAATTTAAAATTACGTTTAAATTAGTTATCAATTCTGGGAGAATTGCTCGCGGCCCGGTATAATTGATGCCAGGGCCCGGTACCGGGCCGCGGCCCGGCGGTTGAGAAACAGTGGTATAGAAAGAAACGTTTGCAGATGCACTTTTAACAGGTATAGTGTCACAACGCAGTTTACAAAACTCGCCGCTGGAGAGCAGTTGTGTCGTCGTTGCACTCATAGAAAATTATAGCACTTCAAAACCTTTAACTTTTCTCCTGAAAAATCGCAGATTTAGAGTTGTAACACTGTTGTCGCAAATGAGCGATATATATTTCAACTACTGAAATGTAATTAAAGAAAATAATATACAAATATGTAGGATGATTATCACATGTTTGTATATTATTGTATCTAATTAAAGTGCAGGTTTTGGAATATATGTTTTGAATTTAACAGGATATTCTATTCAAAAATGACGGCAATTAAACTCGTGCGTTTAGGTGTCAATGTTCTTTGTGATTGTTTAATCAAAGAATATACAAAATTATTTTTAAAAAAAGAGCCTAGAGCCTTTTTTGGCACTGATATTCTTCGAATACAAACGCCAAGCAGCAATGAATGTGCTTGATTGAACCCAAACAATTTCGGTAACTAAATAATGTGTTGGCCTGATTTTATTACTTTAGCTAGCTCTGCAGTATGAATTGCTTTTATTTTTAATTTTAGTCCCTCTACGTTTAGTTCTGGGAATTTTAGTGCTCTTTCACAAGCTGTTTTGTTTAGTCGGTATAGCGACTCGCTACAGGCTAGGTGGTCAGGTGATCGAATTCCGGTGTGGGCGAGATTTTCCGCACTCGTCCAGACCGGCCCTCGGACCCGCCCAGCCTCCTAATCAATTGGTACCGGCTCATTCCCGGCGGTAAAGTGGCCGAGGTGTGGCGTTTACCACCCACCACATCTAGCGCCGAGGTTAAAGAAAGAGTAAGGCTATACATTCACTCCACCTCTAGATTTTTGTGGCTTGTTCTAGGGTGATTAAAGCTCCCACGATCTTCTATAAAATCTAGTACCAATGGTATGTGGTCCTTCTGCCACTTGAAGCCACAGTAGGTTATTTTCAATCACAACAGTATAAAAAGAAACCAGAGTGCAGAAAGAAGAAATCTCATTTTTCACTGCAGAAGAACATGCAGTAGCTCGGTTGTTTACTTTCTTCATGTTCGATCATTCATCTAGGATTACCTATCGAAAGTGAAACATATTTGGCTGCACACAAAATTAAATTTGTGTCACAGTATATCCAATACACAAATTATGAAGAGAAAATTAAACAGTTTATAATCCACCTAATGCACAATATATAATATGTAGATATAATTAAAATTATAAAGTATTTCAATTAATTAAATTAATTTTAATTATACACCTCACCCAATATCGTGCGGGTGATAAAATCGAGAAGAATGAAATGGGCTGGGCATGTGGCGCGTACGGGTGAGGAGAGGGGTTGTATAGGGTCTTGGTGGGGAAACCGGAGGGAAATAGACCACTGGGGAGACCTAGGCGTAGATGGGTGTATAATATTAGGACGGATCTCCAGGAGGTGGGATGTGGGTATATGGACTGGATTGGGCTGGCCCAGGATAGAGACAGGTGGTGGACGCTTGTGGGTGCGTTAATGAACCTTCGGGTTCCGTGAAATGCGGGGAATTTCTTGACTAGCTGCAAACCAGTCAGCTTTCTAAGAAGGACTCTGCACCATGGAGTAAGTAAGTAAGTAATATTAATTTTACCTACATATTATATATTGTGCGTTAATTGGATTATAAATTGTTTAATTATCATTGATGCAAGGTGGAAACATGAAGATTATGAAGAGAAAAATTAGGAAATGCAGGCTGTTGGTAGACGACGTCATGAAGACAGGTATAAATTTACTGATATTTCAGAGGAACTTCCTGCCACTATCTTCAATAATCGTCTGTAAATTTATAACAGATTAAGTGGCGTGATGTCCCAAAACATAAGTATCATCATACTGACACCACCATGAAAAGTCTCATTCTCTTAAACTGTAGTTGTTCCTTTTACTGCCGCCACAGCCCTTGGCAGCCGCGGGTTTTACAGTGACGCACAGTTACTGCGGTAGCGACGCAGGTCTATTCCTGTACTCAAATTGCGTTTTTTTCTCAGTTACACGTCTTTCAATTTCAGGGTCTTACTTTTTTTTTAAGTTTTGCTGCTATTGACTTGTACTGCAATACTGTCAACGGATGACCAATTTCCCAACAAAGTTGTTTACATTCGGTGATCCAGATTATTGACGTCGACTGGTAATGACTTTGGCGATTAAGTTATTGGAAAGGATAGAGCATAATGCGGCCGTAACGCAATGTGGGATACAAGGCGTCCACCGTACAGCGGAACCCGCTTGTAGATTTGACATTGACATTTTAAAACCTACTGGTTACGTGATGCACCAACAGGTTTAACATTCAACAATTGTACGCTCCGTCCACACTGTATTTATCTGTTTTGTATTTATCTGAGAACAAACAGCGACTTCTGCCCCATACAACATAAACTGATTGGTTTTATAACCAAGATGAATTGTGTACTGCGCGGCACGGACTGGGTCTTTACATAAAGCGGTCTGCGCTTCGCCCATAAAAGGTTAACAATCTCCATCGTACGGTTTTTTTTTCGCAGACTTTACCGCAGCGCTGATAAAATCACTGTCGCATAGCAACAGATGACGCTTCTCGCTCTGTCTTGTTCAGACCTGCTCAGTTTCACATTAAAAGAATTCTCTGTATTATCCTAGCACTTTCCTGGAGAGACTGAGGTAAATAACTGAAGAGTCAGTAGGGATATTAATTTTACCGGCAGAGAATCGAATAGAGCATTTCTTGAATGAAAGCAGAAAGAGTTACGACTTAATCCCGTACATCTTCATGTAAACTATGAAGTAAGTTTGGTCTAATACATTGCAGAATATATCTGAATTTAAAAATAAGAAGTAAGTAGTAACATGCCGTAGGGGCCTGTTCCGAAGTACTATACAGGCCACCTGCGACATAAAATCATTATTTTAAGAAAGACAGACACACACCACAATTTAAAATACGCAAGGAAGGATCAGAAAGTAAAGGCTAATTTCATGCTATTAAAAGACGGACATTTGACAATTTCGCAGAACTTAGCTACAACACTGCTGACGGTGCAGTTATCTTTCAGTGCACTCTCACTCTTCTTCCATCATAGAACAACAGTCTGTA
>Ga0131853_10017758_pt1 | contig 12953 bp, 6 predicted proteins | sample TergutLab28metaG_FD_92764 | JGI IMG/M metagenome (GOLD analysis project Ga0131853, IMG submission 92764) | Labiotermes labralis P1 segment gut microbial communities from Petit-Saut dam, French Guiana - Lab288 P1 (version 2) (version 2) | ecosystem: Host-associated > Arthropoda: Insects >...
AATTACCGCTTTGCGAGAGGCCATCAAAGAGAAAAGGCGAGGAAAGCTCTCAGCAGGCGTGCTGCTCCTTCATGACAACGCGCCAGTGCACATTTCTGCAAAATCTCAAGCTGCCATTCGGCAGTGTGGGTTCCAGGAGCTAAATCACACACCCTACAGTCCAGATCTAACTCCCTCAGATTATTTTCTATTCCAAGTTATGAAAAAATTTCTTCAGGGTAAACGATTTTCAAGCGATGAAGAAGTCAGGGAGGCAGTCACGACCTGGTTTGAAGAGCAGTCAAAAGATTTTTTTTTCCAGGGGGACAAAGTCGTTGCATCAGAAGTGGGCGAAGTGTATTGAGTTATTATGAGACTACATTGAAAAATAAAAAATATTTTTTTTGTGATAAGTTGTTTCTTTCTTACTCAGGAGATAAATTATTGAACACCCCTCGTATAAAATCATATTGTGGTCTCCTGGCTTATGAGACCATGAAGTTTGGCATGTGATTCCAACATTTTGGAGGAACATACTTGTTCACCTTCAGGGTAGTTAACTACCCTGAAGATGAAGAAGACAACATGTACTTCTGCAGCATTGGTAACCCACCTAACATGCTTCATAATGTCAGAATCCAGAGACAAATCTTGAAAGAAATTATATTACCTGTATCAAGCGGCCTGCCCCGTGTAAAATCATGAGAATGTAGAATACTGGGTAGAGTGAATGAGTGAACCAGAATGCATTGTACAGCTGCCGGCGTGCAGATGGTAAGGCGAAAATAAACATGAGTGCTGTTAGGAGGGTGAGTAGTATGCCAGTTACTCCAGTGATTGTTTGCCAACACCAGTAATGGAACTTGGGTATTTCATGAGTTCTGAAAATGAAAACATTGCATTCAGAAAAATTTTATATTCTTTTATTGTTTGTATACTTTGAACTAATTGTGATTATTTTTAGCTTGAAATAATCAAGCATTCACATTAGACAAAACTGTTGCATGTGTTTGCAGCTTGATCAGTTACAAGTAAAGGTTGGAGTAAAAAAAAAAGTTTAGAGCTTTCCCATTAAATGCCAAGAAGGCAGAGAGGGGAGGCAGCTGACCCAAGCGCTAGAAGGGGATGATGGGTGATCAGCACCACAAATCGTCAGCTTTCCCTTGGGGAAAAAGACCTAGTAATAGCAAGTTTTGTTTGAGGTAAGGAATAATTTTAACTATGTCAGTAACTCTCTAATATGCTCATAGTGCAGTGACCAGTTGATGATCATTCAGCTGTTCTAGAAATTTATTGTGTAGGGAAACTGCTCATCATCTCATGATGCTGTCCCAAGAACCATGCATTGTCTGTTCCTGAATGTTTCTTACATGCCTGCATCTCAGATGGGTTTTGTTCTGACAACCAGGTCATAAGTCAACATTATCATTGACTGGAAATACTGTATACATATACACTGCATGTGCACTTAATAATGAAGTAAAATGTAAACATGGATCAGACATCCAAGTACAGTACTGTGTACAGTATCATTGTAAACTGTCAGAGACAAAAACAAAAAGACCAGACTCAACATTGACTCATGTGCATGTGCACTACATTGACCAGTCACTGGACTTACTGATTGTGTTATGGTATTAATTTGATATTGTTGTAAAGTTGAGAGCATGTGTATTATTATTTTGTTCTTAGCAACAGGTGGATACTAATAAACTTCAGTTAAAATCATTTTATCCTTGCTTAAGTGTTTGTCTTTGCATCCCTTGTATAACAAGCATTTGTGTGTGTAATAAAAATGTGCCATTAGAGATATGCTGTTCACCAGCCACGGTCACATCTTATGTTGAAGACTCATCATATACAGGCTTCCTGGAGAATATAGTTGAAATTACATTCATTGCTGTGTTATCTTCCCTACACTACCACCACCACCACCACCACCACCACCACCACCACCACCACCACCACCACTACTACTACTACTACTACTACTACTACTACTACTACTACTACTACTACCACCACCACCACCACCACTACTACTACTATTATGACCACCACCACCACCACCATAGCTACCATTAAATTTAAGTTTCTTAGCATGTTCAGTTGTTTTATCTGCCATGCACTGCTAATGAGTTGTGTTACATGATAGATTATAATTGGTGTTTTACTTACGAATGGAAGTAATTTCGAAACAGGCATGTTAGGTCATCTGAAGTCTGAGTAGAAATAGAGTAGAAATTGAATCCATGGCCAATACAGTGCAACACTGTAAAGAAATACAATGATTATATGAAACTGAATTGTTACACTGACATTTGATTCTTGGAATAGTGACTTCATAGTGATCCATGGTTAGTCTAAAAGGCAAGAAAAGACATGAATTCTGATACTCTGTCGCTGCATGCCAAAGTAGCCAAACCCACATCTAACTTGTGTCTGATATGTAAATAGGTAACCGTAGGTCTTCCTTTAAGTGTTGTTCCTTGGAGTACATGAAAGTGCCCCACATACTTAGATGTTTTCAAACTTTTAAACTTACCAGTGAATACAAGAGCCCATATTGCAATATATTTGTGAAATGACACTGCTGAATCAAATGGTATGTAGATGTGCAGGAAAGTATCTCGAAGGATGGTGATGGTGTTGCGGCACATGGTGATAAGCAGGGATGAGTAGGTAAACATCATGGCAGAAGCTGCTCCTCTAGTAACTGTTACGCCATATCCAGCAATGTGTCGCAGGCCTGTTTGTTCACGCTCCACAGAATAGTCTGTTAATAGACCAAAGTATCAGAAATAGTTAATTCATATGTAAGGGGAAATGTTTGGTTGGAAAATACAATTTGAAGTTAAGGAACACAGTAAGAGATAAGTGCCTTTGCATGTGAGGTTTAATACTTACAGTATGCTCTTTCTGCAAAAATTGCCAGAAGCACTAGGGTATAAAGCACCGTCCAGAAGATCTCTCTTGAATAATTCTCAGTAGCCCGTCTTATAGATATCCATAATGAGGCCTTGATAGGTTTCTCCTTAGTGTTTTGAAGAGCCACCTCTTGATCATTATCTATGCTAGGATCGCTCCTCACTGGAGTAACTCCATCTGTATTGGCTGTAGTTCCTCTTTCACATGTCAGTTCACTTATATCTCTGAAACAACATTTTTGCCAAACAACAGTATACAGTTTAGTAAAGAAAAATTAGGTTTATTTGCTTTATACACATGTTTCAGTTGAGCAGTCAAATCAGGTTGAATGAGATAGGTGGGGCATGTGGCATGTGTGGTTGAGAGGAACCTCTGGTCCCAGGAAATGTAGGGAATTTCTTTTCAACCTGGGAAACTATTAACTTCTCAAGAACTGTGTTCCTTGGAGTGAGTGAGTGAGTGAGTGAGAGTTAGTTAATTAGAATATCACTAATGCATGGTATGTTACCTGTATATGCTGAATGCAGTTAAACGTGCATGATGGATAAAGGATCTCCTGCTGGATGCAGAAGACTGCTCTTGCTGTTGTGGTGCTGGTATACCAGTGAGATTTAAGTCATCAATTCCTAGCTTTTCCTTGTTGTTTGCAAGAAGTTTTTGAAAATCCTGTACAGTTATTGCACCCTAGAACAAGGAGATTTAGATAGATAGACACAAGGATTTGTCCAGAAGGCTATTTTCATATAAAATGCAACAAACATTTTGTTACGATATTTTCATAATAAATATGCATCTTCATACTTACTTGTATTTTTTAAACAAGTACTGGCAAAATATGTTAGTTAATGTTAATATTTTGGGGTTTGTTCTTATACGACCATGGTTCATCTGATATGCACATTCATTTTGCGAGATATTAAGTGTCTGGTAATGTAGAACCACTGTTTGGTGTTTTCTTCAGACCTATTGTAAATTAATCTCTATGCTTATTGAGATAATTTCTGTGACAAATAGACATGCTGCCTTCATCACATTTCTTATAAGGCAATGGATGGTACTGCCTGTTAGCTGTTTCTGCTAAACCACATTACATCACAGATTTAATACTGTGAATATTATTCATTCCATTAATTGTCCTTTCCAAGTAATAACTTAAGTCAAACTGTCATGTGACTAATGTATGATACTGACGTCAGGACAGGCAGTATGAATCGACTGTTAAGTCATAATGTTTTACCTGTCTACTTTGTTATAGGGGTGTAACTGTTGTGAACCGTGGGTAGCAAATTGACTGTCCTGATCAGCTATTTTATCATTTTTCTCAGTCCCTTAAGTTTGGGGATACCATTTTTTGAAAACCAAAATCCAGGGCATTTATTAACATAAGTGTGTGGTTGGAGGTAGGAACAATTTTTAATCCTTCACACAATGAGAAAAGTGGAGTAGTTTATTAGTATAACTAAAGTAAGGTGATAATGCAAACAAAACTATTACATACAGGCACAGAAAGTGAAATAGTAATAGTAAGACTACTACTCGAAGTCAGACACTTCGTTCACTTACTGTTTTTTTTTTTTAATATCCTTTCCTCATCCTTGTCATTCTTTGATCGAGAATATAATTACAAATCTAGGCATCTTCTTCCTCTTCTCCTGTTCCTTCTTAGTGGATGGTTGATGGCTTTCCTTCCATTGGGGGATGGTCCGAATGTTTGTATGCATTGTTAGAAACTCATATGTTTATGATTTTGAAAAACCAAGGGCATTTGTTATTCCAAACTCAGTTTTTCAGGATGCTAGGACATAGTCCTTAAAACACATAAAGCCAGCCCAGATTGGATCCCTACGCAAGGCTCTTCTGGAATAGGATCTTATCCTGTTCAAATTTACCTTATACGGTCATCTCACCATCACATTCAACACTGCATTACCATTAAATATGATATTTTGTCAGAAAATAATCCATAAATAAACAAGTAAAAAACAGGCACCTTTGTCTTAATAAATAATGTCACTTATTATATGATGTGTGTCTGTGTACTTGCTGTGGTCGAAGGAAGTATGCTATGCTCTGATGATTGTTCAGTAATTTTATTCTTTAACAGTTATTTCCTCCCGTGGAATGCTTTTGCTGCATAAATGTATTTCTTGTGGTAGAAGTTTTGTTTTCCATGTCTTATTAGTGGTGTTAATTTGGTGTGCTATGATGTGTGGCTCATGTTAAGGATTTTGAGATTTGGTATGTAGATATATTATGAATATACACACAAATTGTGTATGAAATACTGTTGTAAGTCGGGAATTACAAAATGTTTTGATAAGGTTAAGATTGTACATTGTGTGTGACTGATAGATCTAACCCTTTGGTGCCAAAAATCAACTGCATAGTGTGATGCTTCAAAACCAAACATCAGCTAACATTGGTCCCAAGAACATGCAAAGTAATGGTGACCATTTAAATTGGATTTTATTTTAGAGTATGCTGGACATTTAATTCTGGTGCCACATGGTAAATAAAATGTGGATGTATGGATAATAAACTGTGCAAAGAAATATAACAGAACTTTTTAATAGTAACCACATTCTATAATATATTCACAATTGTGATCATTAACAAAAAGTGCGACCACTTTCGATTAAATAACATGACCATCTGAGAAGGGTTCAAGATGCAAATATCCATTTATGCCTAATTGTTTTGTTTTATGTACATTTCCTGTCTTGTCAGTTCTAATGTCATTTAGTGTCAACAAGATGGGGTAGGGTAAGATGGATATGGAAAGATGTTTGGGGGTTATTTTGAATGATGGATCTGCAAATATGTTGTTGGGCATTTTGAATGATGCCTCTGTAAAGATATTCAGGGATAATTGTGAATGCTGGATCTGGAAGTATATTTAATTGCATACTTTAAAGTGTGATCCCAGTTTTTTTCTGTGGAGGGACTGCAGAATGGGATCTGAACGTCAGTCATTATGGCTGGTAATTGGATCTGGTCCACCTGAATGTGGGTCACATATTTTACCACTGTGCTGTCTGATTTGATGATGATTATAAAATCTTATTCTAAGGATACAATAGATACATTTCGTACCTTTTTTGCGAGTCCTTCTGATGACAGGATGGTGTCGATTGCTCGTTGTATGTCATGATGTTCGACATCATCACGCACATTCTCCATCAGGGACCTGTTCAGTTTATTGTTAATTAACACAATTTCTTATTATATGTACAGTAATTTTCCCCTTGCTTGCAGCACATCCATTCCCACAAATTGCATGAAATATATGCATAATGGGGATCTCATGTCTGCCTATCAGTGCACTTATTTTGTGTGCAAACTGAAGTTGGATTTTGATGAAATTGGTATTGGAGAGTCCGCACTAACAGTTGCAGGGAATATTTACATTTGGTCCGTATGAGGAGAATATAATGATACTTTTTAAAATTCTCTCACTGTACAAAAAATTTGTACATGACAACAAAATATGTCTTATTATGAGCAGTATGTCTTATTTGAAGCATGGGCCAGTATTCTGTTGTTTAATAGAAAACAGGAAGCATTGTCAGTACCTGTGTGGTGAATATCTGAACTGTTGATAAACTTGGGAAATATTAGATTTGTGTGTGAAATAAGTGAACATTTAGACTAGTTGGAGGGAGGGGGTAGATAGAAATGGAAAACAATGCATTTGAGAAATATTCCACCTTTGCATAGTTAATTCTTTAAAAAATGTTTCAGAAGTGAAAAAGAACAAGTGCTTCATGAATATAAGATACAACTGGATTTTGATAATGTGTTTCAGTTTCATGGTTCTGATCATGGTGTAACATATTTTGAACCACGTAGCTTTTGGACTTGATTCTCTGGTGTTCAAGAATACACAACTAGAATACAGGGTCTCCAAAACCAGATCTGCTTCTGTCCTGTGGCTGAAAGGTGGAGACACACATTGTCATTTGTAGCCAGGAGATAGAATGGTTCTATCTACCAAGCCCAACTAAGTGGGTGCCTTTTCACCTCACCTGAGGACAAAAATGGGTCTAGTGTGAAATTCTGTATTCAGTACTTTTTTTTTGGAAACAGTGGATGATGGACAAAGTCCAAAAAATGGGTGGTTCTAAATAATGCAATTGTTTTAATGTGTCTTACGTGATATATGGCATCTGTATTCCTCACTTGAGATTTTCTCTTGCACATCATATCTGACATATTCTGTGTGTGCTTTTATGCCTGTCAATATTATGTATGGCATATCTGCGATCTGCCACTAATTTACACTGTTCTTACATTATTTCTTGTGAATGATGCTATATGACAGAAGGCAGCTTTTTGTTGACATGGCTTGTTTGATAAAAAGGAAATTTTGAAACTAATGTGACACTAATGTTACTGAACATGACTTGGGAAAATTGGATTTTTGCAGCTGGAAAGGGTTAACTGGAAGTAGTCATAGAATGCCTTAAAATATGTTTTGACACAAAAATTAATGGGAGGACTACGGGTCTTGATGTGTACTCTTATACCATGTTAGTGTCACTGCATGAGCAGAGGTTGGCAAAATATCTATTCATTCACATAAGTTTGTGGTTGTGGCTGTTTCAAGGAGTCTGTAATAGCACATTTCTTTCCCAAGGGTTCACAAGGGAGGTCTTAATTTTGTTTTTCTCATGACATTTATGAAGAGAGACATTATAAATAAAAATAACTCTTAAGTAATTTGTGATCTAAAATTTAAAATGAGGGAAAGAAAGAATTTGAGTCTTGACATTTCAGATGAGGATAAAAGAAAAATGAAGTAATTCTTACACATCTCTAGGGACCTTATGCCTTGTTGTTGCCAACATTGATCTGGTTTTTTCCTGAATAGTAGTCAGAAATGTTAGTTCATGGGCAACCTTCTGAGCGTAATAGTGTAATTTTCCTTTTCATGTCATGTGTTGGAGGGGCTAGTTAGCAAATTAATTAACTGATGTTGTAAATAAAGCTATACTGCAAGAAGGATTGATTGTGTGTGCACTTACATGATCATATTTTTGAACTCCTCTGGAGTCAGCTGTCCTGTAGCATCTATATCATACATATCAAACATGAGCTTAGCTTTGTCATCAGCAGTACCTGTAAACATGGAATACGTAAATTTTGTTTTGATATTCACATATAAAATATTGACATTTGTGTATTCAGTGTGACATGAAAAAAATAATGTGCTACTTTCAGTTGGACTGAAACCTGATTTTAAATGGTAATTTTTTTTTTTTTACCAGAACATCATTTTGATGGTTATTTATAGGAGTAGTGCATTTCAGCCAACATTTCCGAGCATTGGTTTACAGAGGAATGTGGACTAGTCATCAGAAAAGTGTTGCATTTACCATACCTTACATATTCCTTGTAACATATTTGGACAGAAGATTTTTTTTTCCTTTCTTTTAGCCACATCTTAAAGTCAGGTTCCAAAGAGAGAAAGGTCATATTTATTTTACTCTTTAAACCTTATACAATGAATATCTGCACGTGCAAATAAATGTAACAGACAGCCCTAAAAATTACTTCCATACATTGAGTCAACAAGGAAATTTATTGCTTATTTAAGGCATACTGAACAATCTCTGTTTGATATTCCAGAAATTGCCATTTATTTCATAATTTTTTTTCCTTATCTGTTCAAATAATGTTCACTTCTTCATGAACCTTTCACTAAAATATAAATACAATACAGGCGCTTAAAGGTAATGTATAAACCAGGTCAGAAAGTCACATCTAGAATCAGGCACATATGATTTTCAAATTAGATTATTTAACAGACTCAAAAATCCTGTTGAAATTGCAGCAGGAAATTGTTGCACCTGTCATTTTCATACTTGGTCTCACCATGCTTACTTCACTGTGATCTACTGTAACAAGTGATAGGTCAATGAGGACCATTGTGAAATCATGATTTCAGTAAATGTGCATTCACTGAACTCACTGAACTTTAGAACATGTCTTATATTGTTTTGTCTTAATCCACAGGACAACAAACCGTCTGCCCCGTAGAACTCGGCCTCCTTGCTTGAAAAGGCAGCTCATCTATTTCAGTAAGACTGAATTCCTGAAGCATTCTGTTCCTTCCACACATTTGTATGAAAATAATTTGTTGTGTGGAAGCCACTAGTATAATCATAATATACAACACAAGTATTGATCAGCGTCCTGTACCAGACTGCCATCTACATGACTCTCCAGAATTTATTATTCATAACTTGTAACACGTGAGACAGATATTACTCTTGCTTATGTATTTTACCATTCTTTTTATTGTGTTTGGTTTGTTATTAGAATTAAACTGTGTGTTAGGAATTTAAAAAATGCTGTTTGTGGGACTTAAGTCATTAAGTGGCTAGCCATTACAACAGTGGAAAATTCTACACTTTGCCCTTCCTGAATGATCTTTTCAGTGACATACTTTTCTATATTGATTTTGATGTGTTGACCACTCAAAATATTAATGCAGACTAGTCATTTAGGAGAGAGTATAGATATACATATTTTTAGTAAATATTCACCGTTTACCTTTTGCAAATATGATGAGCATATCTACAAATTCCCTGAAGGATATAAACCCATTTTTATCCTTGTCAACTAGTGAGAACATCTGAAATTGAAAACACATATAATTAAAGAAGCAGTATAATAATACGAGTATATCCATATTGTTGAAGTACAAGGCGTATTTATATTAGTAATTAGCATACTTCATGCAAATGTATAGTGTTTGAATGTAATGGAAACCCTAGTGTCCACCAAATATGCTTTCTCCTTGAATTGATTTCATGAGCACCTGCATGTTTCATGTTTGACTGAGTGGTTCAGTCTCATCTATGAATGTGTTTACCAGATTTCTGAAATATTTAGGGAGAAGGCAACAGACACATTACTACACCATTTGCTCTTCAAAGTTACTAATACTGAAAACTTTACAGAAAATCTCGGTCACTACATTATTAGATCTCAGTAAGTTATGAATGTACTGTTGGTTGTAAATGAAGTTTATTGTTCATAATTTCACTTGGATTGATTTATACTGACAGTTTACCTTGCGAACAAACTCAGATTCAGCTGGCATGCTTAGTGCTTCAGCAAATTCACTCATAGTGAGTTCAGTGTAGATTATTTCACGCGCTACGTTGGAATCCAGTTTCAGTATTTCATCTTCTGAGTGTGAAATCTTGAATGCCTAGACAGTAATAATTGGAAAATAATGGCATTTGTATATCAGCATTGTAAAAGGATTGTAACGCGGAAATGTAACTAGAGTATTAATCATGTGCAAGATGTGTTATTTTTCAACAGTGTTAATAGTTCGGAAAAATTGAACATTTTTAAACTTAGTAAATATTTGAAGATTCACATATTCTGGAGTGTGACCATGCATCACACTGGAGAGACCTGGATTTGCAGTAACACCACTATGAGACCCAGAATCTTGAAAGCATATGTTTACAGAAAATGAAATTACTGATTCTCTGATCTACAATATGAAGCTGTAATGCATCACTCTGAACAAAAATAATATTCACCTAAGTAAGTTAATATTAATATTTTCCCTATAGTTGAAGTTGTGGGAACATGAAGCTGACCATTAATCTCCATTTAGTGCCAAGATAAAAAATTTGTGAGGCCTTGCCTTTACCCTCCTTTACATCTTATTGACAAAGTATGTAAGCACAAGGCCATCTGTACTGTTTTCATTTCTTACTTCTAGTGTTGATATTTCATTTGGATCACAAGTGGTGTAGGTGGTGAAACATTTATAAATGTGATGAAATATGTATGTCTGCAGTTTGCCATAAAAAAAGAAGTTGTTGGAGGTATGTACAATAACTCTTCTTCACAAGATACAGACTTGCAACATATTCTGCTACTTGGAATATATGTGATCTGCAGACTTGTTTTATAATGTTGATAAATTGCACTAAGCCAGAATAAGTAAATAATTAATTAAGATGTAGGACCCCTTAATGTTCCTTAAAGTACGTCAGTGTGTAAAATATTACCTACTTCTTTGGGCATATTTAGTCAACAGGCTGTGTTTAATCTTAACTTACTGTGTGTTGCTTCTATAACTTACTGTACTTTTACACTGAAAGTTTGTGGTGGCAGCTGAGGATGCTTTGCTCTTTCTGTGTTATGTATGAAAGAACTTGGTAGGAGGATTTTATCGGATATTTTGTGGTAATATCAAGGCTTTTTCATTGGTATTGAATAGAGTCAAGGTACAGCACTGTTCCTTTAATCTGATGTCTGATAATCCAGAAATCCTGATAATCTGGCACTTGAGAATAGTCATAAGAACATAAGTTATATATGTCTTCAGAATTCGAATGAGAATTTTCTGAATGGTTTAGTTAGAGCTGACTTTGAACTCTGAAACATACCTGAGAGAACACAACCCTAAAGAACATCTCAAGCCTCTTCTGCCTGTCTTTACGTGTAATGGCCTGTTGGAGAGCTGGCTTTAGAGCCGTGGTTATGCGATTTCTTGTGACACCCACTTGCTGAACAAACTGTTCGAAGCCTTGTAGGAAAATATCACGAAGATATTGAGTTTCAAACTTTAGTACCTGATGCAAAGAGAATAAGAAAACTTTTATTATAAATCTGTGTAGGGCCATCATAAATAAGAAAATCATGCTACAGAAAGAAAAAACTTGTACTGGAAGGAGTTTTTATGCAAATTTTAGTATTTTTGGTATATTTTCTCAGAAATGCAATATAGTCAGTCTAAAACATAACATTTATTTTACAACAAAACTAGCTACATGTTTTGGCTAATGATAGCCATTATTAGGCTGATCATAAAAATATAAAAAAGAAATGTTTACAGCGGCATGGTGGTCAGAGATATCAAACCTTGCAAATGTAGTGTTATGTACATAATGAGTAAAATATGCATCTTGAAGAATAATAATGTATGAAGTTTATAAACACTGTATATGTGTAGTTTATGAAATTTTAATTAGCTGTAGAGTTATGTTGAATTAATAATAATACTAGTATTAATTCAGTCCAGTTTATCTACCTGCTGAGTCAACAGCCGGAGAGCCAATTTCAGAAGCAGCTCAAAATTTTATACAATATACATAGGTAACTCTTACTTAGTAAAAGTATTAAAAGAATGAAGATACAAATATTCACATTTAATGGCAACAGCATATAAAATTAAGTGTGAAGCAGATCTTAGAAAACATTCAAAGGAAGGTACAATATGCAATAAGAAAATAGAGCAAATTACAACAGTGAATAATGTCTAGAAACTATTAAAACAGAAGAAATTAATTAACAGAGAGAATAGACAGTGGTTAAATAGTATGATCTAGAGAACAAAAAAATGTATACAATGAACTGGAATCAAATAGTGTTGTCATTGATGGTATCAGCTACCTTGCAGACAGCATGAGCCCCAATCACACATGGCTGGACAACTGGCCTTAGCACACAGCAGAACATCAAATACCAAGTGGTCTTTGATTATTTTTTCAATTTTCAATTTTTCAGTTTCCCATTAAATTGCTAGTTAAACAGCATCCTATTAATGGAGACCGAATGTCCATTGAATACATCATCAGCACTGTTGATGGCATTTGCTGCAGAAGCGCATTTAGTGGAAGGAGAGTTTCGATGTTTACCGTGAACATTAAACAAACTAACATTTCTAAAATAATAATAATTAAGTTCAGTTTATTTTTATTAACATGCTATGTCAATGGCCAGATATCCAATTACAGAAACAGCACAACATAGAAACATGAATAATAAAGGACAGTAATTAGGACACATATGAAACAAACAAAAACAACATAATACTTAAATCATTATTTACACCTTATAATAATTAACTAATGATAATATCAAATCTGAATGAGTATGATAATGTGCCTTTTAAATATATATTAATCACTACAAATAGACAAAAAGACTTATGGCATAAACTGAAATACACGGTAGTAAAGTCTAATCTTGTTACTAAATATGTCTATGCCTTACTTACTTACTTACTTACT
>Ga0131853_10017759_pt1 | contig 12953 bp, 9 predicted proteins | sample TergutLab28metaG_FD_92764 | JGI IMG/M metagenome (GOLD analysis project Ga0131853, IMG submission 92764) | Labiotermes labralis P1 segment gut microbial communities from Petit-Saut dam, French Guiana - Lab288 P1 (version 2) (version 2) | ecosystem: Host-associated > Arthropoda: Insects >...
CAAACGGTCATAACTCCGTAACCGTCCAAAATCGGACACATGTTTATATGAACTTTTTTGATCACAAAGACCTAGGAAATCACCTCCTGCAGTTATGCCCTAAAGTCGTGAAACACTCTGTATTTTAGGATCATGCCACTACAAGCTAAACGAAAAGCTCCAAATATCCCGTTATTTTCATAGTTGCATATACGTATCCCAGGTGGCAGCAGTTTGCAGGAAACGTCTGTCGTTATGAAGAAATTATGAGTTACCTATGCTACATTAGGTTTTGCAGGGTTGACCTTTGCCGTCAGAAATCATCTCTAGGCAACCGAACCACGTATTCTTTTGTCTGTCTTGCAAGAACTCTTCGAGTTCCTGCTCTTTGTGTTCACAGAAACTGTGATATTTTACTCTCCCTCAGGAGATGAATAAAAATGGGCGTACGGAAGAGTCATCTGTGGAAATCGTAACTGGAGGTGGGAATTTGCCAAAATTTACTGCCGAAATTTCAAAATTTTTACTAATGATGATATTGATAATAGTGGTAATTTATTCACTTTGTGCCCGCTCAATATTCAGACGCATGCAACACAATATTATTAACAAAACTTCTTGCCGTATCACGCTTAAAGAAATCTGTCTCGACATGAATTATAGGCGACTATAATGTACGCATTGTATGTAGTACATGCATATTTCTTACTGATTTAAAAAAAATTGATGTAACTGAACGCGTACTATCACGCGATTTGTCTGATTTGTAGTGCATTCCACATATGGTGCCGACAGTTTAACTAATAAAAACTCACAATTTGAGTGTCCTCTCCTGGTTATAATATTAAAAACATATTTCTGCAGTTCCGTAAACTCTAATATGTGCCACATACGAAGAAAATGATTCCTCATATATCTTGATACAAGATAACATACATCTTTTATGAAAGTTAAATCGTATTGCTGATTACCGCTCCAACGTAGAGACTACAATCTTCTAATATGTAAGTTAATTTTTATATGTATACCCGTCCCTACACGACCGAACCAATTGATTATACTACAATATAGAATTCTGTTTTACCCCTATGAGACGGTGATATACATCTCAGCCAACTTCAACCCTCTGCACAACCTATGGTGCTTGAACGACAGACGACATACTTCACTCCAGGCCGAGTATACCATACGCCGACTCTATGCTACTTACGTAATTCAGGCGACAAACTCCACATTGCAGCCGTACCAAGTTGGATATATCTTGCACCGCTTCTAGAATACTTATGCATTCTACGTGTGTTATTAACATATTTTACTGTTTTGCAACTAATGAGATTTTACGCATTCTGAGTTTTATTATTTAACAAGTCTATTAGACACTGAACTGTTTATAATTATTACTTGTAAACATTGTTTGGGATCCCAAGAATGTACGCAGTTTTATAGTTAATTGGGTCATGGTGAAAACCTTATGATGACCCAGTGGGGTCGAAACATGTTTCCACTCTAATTATAATAAAGCAATAAACTAGGTGTGTTGGACGGAAACCTTTACTACTGTTAGTTCCGAAAAAATGTAGGTTCATACCGAAGGCGCACATCGGAGAAACGGACTCGCACAGTTTCGTAATAGCATATATAAATATCCGATATTTACTTCAGGCTCACATTAATAAATACATACATATAGGCCAATAAAAGTGTTGATGTGTTTTACGCATTCTGAGTTTTATTATTTAACAAGGCTATACTGAATTGTTTATAATTATTACTTGTAAACATTGTTTGGGATCTCAAGAATGTACGCAGTTTTATAGTTAACTGGTTCATAGTGAAGGCCTGATGATGACCCAATGGGGTCGAAAAATATTGCCACTCTAATTATAATAAACTAACTGTGTTTGACGCAAAACTTTTATTATTACATGTAATATTTCCTTCATATTGCGGACATATAATTTTTATTGAGCCGTATCTTACAGAAAACTTTTTCTCTACTAACTGGAACTAACATTGCTTTAGTGTTGAAGAGGCAAATGCTTATTAATGTCACTCGGTGGCGTGCTCAGAAGGTTCTACTATTCTAATCTGACATGCCATCCATTGGGGCACGTAATGGTATCGGACTGTCATCAAATTACTCACCACGGCGTCGAGGCTTGGACGAAAAAAACGAGGAAATCGAATTTACTAGTAGACCTACTCTTGTGGAATGTTAGCAAACAAAAAATAACATTGGTATTGTGTTAAAGTTTAGAAGGCTGTGAAATTTAGTGTGAAATTCTATGAAACTCTTTTTATATTGGATGTTGCCGGAATAAATTTACATTGCTTTTTTCTGTAACAGAGCTTAGTTGTTGTTGAAAACATCAGTACCGATGGCCACTAATAAAATGCACACTTCTTCTAATAGACTGAATTGTTGAATACCCACTGTTTGAATCGACACGGTAATAACTGAACATCAAAACGTGTGCTCGTCACGTTTTCACAGTTGCCCAGCCACTACATTTACACCCATAATTTGATTGTACATGGATATACTTTCCTGGAAATTTTTTCTAAAAATTGTCTACTTCTTTGGCCTCGTTAGTGATTTATTGCAACTTGAGAATCTGTTAGCAGATCAATACGTATCCTGTTACATATGCTGTACATTTATTACCAGAGTCATTACTCCGAATACGTTGAAGAACGTTTTCGTTTTTGCTTCGATAAATATAAACAGTATTGAAATATTTGGCACATAAAAATTACATATCCGTAATATGTGTTATGTAGAGCCTACGTAATAACTGTGGTGTATATATATATATACATGTGTGTGTGTGTGTGTATTGTTGACCTTGCATCTCGATATAATCGTGTAAAGAAAAACCAACTTGATGCACAACTTATTCTGAGTATAATTCTTCAACCTCTACATGTTTCGGGCGTATCTAGGCCCATCATCAGGAAGCAGACTCCAGTTGAAATGTGATGGCACATGGTGTCGCGCGGGAGGAGAAGTGAAGGGGAAACCAGCGAATGGATTGGATAGCCAGTAACCTTCACACTACCTCGGAACTTGGCGTATCCAACATTACTACCGCTGATGCGCACACCTCGGCTGCCAGTAGTCGAATGAACTGACGCCCCCGCCGATTTAAATGGACTCGTCCGTTTCACCGAAAGACGAAATATGGTTTCTGCGCGTGTGCCATCACATTTAAACTGGCCTCTACAACCGCATGTATACAACAATTGTTGTCCTGGTTGCATTGGAAGAATCTAACCAGGACAACAGACAGTCATCTAGAAAGAATAATAAGTACGAATTGTTGTATACATACGGTTTTACCTCCTGATGATGGGTCTAGATACGCCCGAAACATGTAGAGGTTGACGAAATGTACTAAGAATAAGTTGAGCATGAAGTTGGTTCTTCTTTACACAACTGTGTTTACGTTAAACTGTTTTCAGGTAACTAATAATATTGTAGGGAGTATAAAATGAAGACTGTTTTGGTACAATAGAAAATGACTCGAATTTAATAGTTGTTGATGTAGGCTAAAAAGTAAAGTAATATGTACTGAACTGGTGTAAGTGTCGACAAGAAGGCAGGTTGTAGTAACTCCAATTTGTACTCTTTTGTGTTAATTATAATACATTCACTTCAAAGTAGTTATCTCACATAATTGGTATCGACAGTTTAAGAAACTGAATGTTACTCTTAGTTCTCAGGTGTAATTGCATAGATTTGCTGCAAAATTGCAAAAGTCTATTGCAAAATTGCATGATGGTAATTAGGAAAATTTTCCTGCGGAGTACAAAAAAATTTTCGAAATCTGAGATTCTCACAAGGGTGTTCACTGTTGCAAAAATATTGTCGAAGTTAAATGCAAAGTTTAAAATGAATTTGCACGTGGATGGACAGCCAAACGTTACATCCATATTACCCACTCTTCTTTCGAAGCCTGTGCATATGTGATATGCAAATGGTGTTACGCCGTGGTGACTAGTAAATATTTACCGATAATTCGTAGAGCGTAGTGCTACCGAAATTCTGGTAACAATTCACCAGTCGCCAGGGCGTAACTTTCAGGAAGACCTGAATCTTCAATAGCACCATTACCTGAACCTCAAATCTCACAAGGCAAACAAATACTTCCTAATATTTTTTCAAATGAAGCCAACTAGATGCACACTACTTCTTAGTACATTTATTTCAACTTCTCTACATGTTTCGGGTAACTATGTGCCCATCATCAGGAGAATGTAATGTATCTATGCGACACTGGTATTTTTCACTCTGTATGGGTGGCTGTCTGGTCTGCTGCAGCAGACCAGACAGCCACACATAGTTACCCGAAACATGTAGAGAAGTTGAAATAAATATACTAAGAAATAGTGGGCACCTAGATGGCTTGATTTGAGTGGGGAAAAAGTATAAAAAGGTAGCGCAAGTACAGGTCTTGTGAGTTGGATCTCACAACGCAAACAAATACGTCCTAACTTGCCAAATTTCCCATTCAGATTACACTTACAGAATTAAGTCGTTGTCCATTAGTACGTTAATATTTGTACTCAAAGACTTCCCACTGTATAAAATGTGGATATATAATGGGTTCACATCATCCGTGAGCGGTGTAATTTCAAGTCATGTACAGTGTGAACATATTTCGGGCGTATTGCCGAGTTTTATTGTAACGGTGATGCTTTTCTTGTACCTGCAGATGGACTCTGGGTTAGCGGATTGCAGAGGTTCGATAAGCAGCCGGAGTACACTGAGGTGAACCCCGGTGAGGATGTGCTCATGACCTGCAAAGTGTTCAACAAAAGAGGAACCTGTTCCTGGCAGAAAGATAATAAGGTAAGCCATAGTACCAAATTACCCACAAATCCGTCTACACTGCAACAAGTCTACGCCGCTCTTAAACGAAAGCATCAAAGGTTATTTGGTCACAAGTCTTGAAAAAAATAGGCCAAATCATAGAGAGTCTGTATATATATATTTTACGTAATTTAACTGATTTGTAATTAAATTACTGTTGGAGCTACATATGTTTGAATTCTGTCGAAATGAAATTCATCTGGTTGCTTCTTGTGCCGCTCATGTACTCCCTGATTGTGTGACTGATGCTCGATCTGTATATAACTGTCTCAGTAACGATTATATATTCAACCAGAGAGATCTTGTGACTTGCACGTGTACTTCACTCCCCTAGCTTAGGAAGGTAATGTCTGAGTCCGCAACACGATATGAATTGTGTACAGCAACATACTAACCTTACTAACCGACAGTTTATATAAATTAGACATCGAACAGAGGGTTTGCAGGAGCTTTATTGCCCATTTTGCCCGAATTATATGGAACCACGCTTCAGTACATATTCCTTCCATCGTAAAGCTGGAGAGAACGTGGTTTGTTGTGTAATTATAATTAATCGCTACTTGAAGTTCCTAACATACGGAATCACTTGGTCTGTTAGTCAGTCAACTAGTTAGCAGATTTGTTGTTTTGTTGGTTAGCTCAGTTGATCAATCAGGTATTTCTGTAATCAGTTACGCCAATGAACGATATTGTGTTTTAAGATTTGAGGCCTATTATTCTGGTACGAATATTCCGACGTTTTGGAGAAAATTTCCGCCTCCGTCATCAGTGTACTTCTGAGCATGTACAATGTAGGTTCCTACGAAACGTCTGTATATTGCTACCAGTCTACACGTTGTTGCATCATTGAAAATAATATTGCCCACGATGGTTGACGCGAGAACCTCAAATTTCGACGCCAGGCTAGATGTACAGTGCCACACTCTAAATTCCATGACAACGACATGTGCTTCGAAAGCAAACACTACAGACTTTATCACTAGTTAATACGGACAAGTCAGCCCTACATGATTCCACAATGTTGACAGCGACGAAGTCAGCTAGTCTGAGCTACAGGAAATGTCAATTAGATGCAAGCATTCGTCACTTTCAAACACTTCATTCTATTTCAACGTACTTGGTGCCAAGTCAACCTCAACTTCAGACTAACACAGCCCCGATATGAACCCGTAGCTTCTCCATATAGTCCCCGAGATAAGACCATGTAACTCAAGCAGATAAACCAATTCACAGCAAATCCGGGCCGTAAATTCATTAACCCGTCACCTTATGCCCACTGTCCTGTCACATCATCTACAACAAGCGAGCAGACGGTCTAAGTGTGTCGCGTAGATGTAAAGTCGTAGAGAGGACAGAATAAGCCTGCTAGCCCAGAATTTCTTCGGACAGACTGATGAAACCAAGACAGACACAGTTCGGACGTCGATTCCTGGCCATGATTCGACAGAGTACATTTTGAATATGGTACCGCTTTGATAATCTGCTATGGAATATGTCCTTTTAAATGCTGTAAAGTGGTGTTGTTTATTCTAGAGCAAGCAAGGATTACTAATATGATCCACAGGTCAAGTTTCTAGAAAAATGAAGTCAGCACGTATCTTCGCAATGAGTCTTACATGTTGTAAAAGGTAAAGGTCACCCATGACATGCCTATGGAAGCAAAGAAGGGAGGCGGAGGTGTAACTCAAACGCATTCGCAGCCTCGGCACTAGAAGGGAGGGGTAGTCAGCAACCCGCCTCGACCGCTGTACCTCCAGTACAAACCCGGTACCCAATGAACTGGATGGGCCTCAGGGCCGATCTGGACAAGCATGCAAAATCTCGTCCCCCAGCGGGCGTTTATTATATACAGGCCTGTAATTTTAGAACCTCCGGTCACCGTAAACACAGCAGTTCACCCGACAATTTCTATTCTTCAGATATTCATAGACGTTAAAAGTAATAAGTAATGTTATAGCATTTTCATTTACTGTCTTCCATTGGTACCATACAAATAAAACTATTGGCAGGCGTCTTGAAAACATTAAGCATCTTTACTTATATTAATATTACCATGCTTTATTGATCTCAACGTTACAAAATTATATTCAATAATATGTTTTCCTGTTATCTTATCTGAGCACAAGGAAGAGGAAGTAAACGAAGTTTGGACAAATTTCCAAGACTGGGAGATGAAAAATTCGAAAAAAAAATACTATTTGCATTTATGAAAGAAAGATCTACTTGTAAAACCTATACGTATGTGGAGGATACTACTAAAATGGTATTTAAGAAATACGGTGTGCATGTGTGAGCTAAATTTAGGTATCTCGGGTCTGAGCCTAGTGACATCTGGTGTAAACTGTACTGAACCTTCTGGATTTCATAAGACGCAGTGTATTTGTTGACTCAATGTGGTACCGTTAGCTGTACAAGGAGACTGCTTTATGGAGTTAGTTGTTAAGCTCGGGGTTATTCAAAGTAGAAGTGGCTGGCGTCATTTGGCGAGAAATCTTATTCATAGCAAAGAAAACCTCTTTCCAGTTTAGTGTCTAATTTACTTCTGAGGCCTGTGCGTAATTCTTCAAGTGACTGTCGTGTACCTTGCTTGGATAAGTTTATTTTCGCTTTTAAGGTAAGCTGCAGACTGCTATATACGTCTGGAAGTCCTTTTAAGATGCATTTTACGGAATTAATGCGTCTCCACATCCGTGCACAATATCATGGTGTGGTGTATATAGCAAACAAGATACACATACGTATGTGTCATGCTCAGGGAAGAGACGATGTTAACCTATTAGATTTGACTCAATTAACGCAATTAATTTGCCTATAAATCTTGGCAATAGGAGCTTTAAATTTAATTCTGTTATGCCGCTTCCACTAATTATGATATTAGGCCCAAATGTTTTACCGCTCTTGGAACTAATTAATTTCTGACATGCGTTGGCAGATGGTAAATGCCGCATTAAATAAAATTTATTCATGTGTATGCGAAACGTACTGTAATATATGCGAGAATGGTTAATTATCACATTAGACATTTGTGTCTACATATGCAGTAACTAGCGGTCTGTTCCTAGCACCTTCTCTAGTGGTTGCTTCAATATAATTTGCTTTGCTATACGAATATTTTGAAACCAAATCATTAGCAACAAAATTTGAGTCTTCTGGGATGTTGGGCCGTGTCGGAATGTTAAATAATTAGTGACATTTCGAATAAAGTAGTGCCTTAATCTTCAAGATCGAGCAGTCTTGGGGCTGCTTGTCTCTGAGGACAATCCAGAAGACTTGATTCTTCATCAGCACAGCTCTAAGAGCCTTAAGTCTTGCATTCTGAACAAGTTTACGGAAGGGGTGTGAAGGTTTTCTGAAGAGCAAAAATATTGCGTTGACGTTAGAAGCAGGCTATAACTTTATTTGCTTTATTTTTCTTATCCTCATGCTTTCCACGCTCCCTTTCTCCCATCTTTCCCTTCTCTTACCTTCTGTTTCTTATCTGTTCCTTCCCTTACCTCGCACATCTTATCCTAAGATCCGGAGCAACTAGATGTCCAACTTCAAATTCTGAGCTGAGATCAAAGTAATTTCCATTTGCTGTAACTAACTCCATAATGCAAAAGTTTCTTGCTGTTGTGGAACTCAAACTGTCATTATTGCGTTTGCAGCAACCTACCAGCTGATAATTGAATCCTGTCGAGATCCGTTGTAATACTGTGCTTCATGTCTGTCTCACAAATGTTTTCTCCCTGTAAAAATTGTATGACTTACATCTTTCTTCTGAATCGTGCTACATACGCTGCCCAACTAATCACATTCACGTAACGTTAACGTATCTAACAAAGCTCTGAAATGTCTATTATTTATTGTATTAGTACCGTCAATACACAACAAATGCAAAGACCGGATGTATTAGTACAACTGGGTTATATCTGGCGACATGTTTCGGCCGTTAACCGGCCATCCTCAGGACAACAAGGAATAGTATTGTTAAGGTACAGTCAATTGTTTGTCCAATGAGATCCCATTGTTTACATTGTTTATTTTTTAGTGCTTTTTATGTTCATTTTATTAGACTGTAAAATATTTTAATTATAAATAAGAGCTTCATAGTGTATCAAGTTTTAATGTAAACAATTGTTTATTTTTTAGTGATTTTTATGTTCATTAATAAGAGCTTCATAGTGTATCAAGTTTTAATGTAAACAATGGGATCCCATTGGACAAACAATTGACTGTACCTTAACAATACTATTCCTTGTTGTCCTGAGGATGGCCGTTTAACGGCCGAAACATGTCGCCAGATATAACCCAGTTGTACTAATACATTTGGTCTTTGCATATGTTGTGTATTGACGGTACTAATACAATAAATAATTGACGATACACAAGGGGATGGCTCCCTTCAAATCTGAAATATCTGGCGTCATTGAAACGCTCGGAACAATAGCAAAGCAAAATTCTGTTTGCAGAGCTGTTACGAGAAGGTTAAATGTGTCCAATACTTGCTTTCGTTCGGTTCAGAGTCCTTTAATTTTCCATTCCGCTCTATAAACAAGAAAAATAAAACAGTACAAAAATTACTTTTTTCTATTACTTTTATGCGGGTATGAAATCGAGTTACACAGGGTGTTCAGAATGAAGTATTTGACGGAGTACGTGAAATAAAAACAGCAAGTGAGGAATTCTGGATGGAAATGCTTAATGACGATCGTAATTGGTACCTCTTCACGTGATAAATGCTGCAGTGGTATCACAAAGGCGTAATTTCGAAATCGTGTTTTAAGCATTTTTCTTCTGTTGCCCACAAAATACGGGTTTCCGTACAGAAGTAACCATTGCATTCATTGACCATTTTATGCTCGATATCATTGCCTTGTACATTACCAGCTTCAGAATTTATCACATACAAACCCTTACTACACAGGTGTATACGTATTGTCAACCCCTTGTTATAACTTAATGAATTTATAAGTCCTGTATTTGCTAGTATAATTCACGCTTCTGTGTATATATAGTGTCCGGGCTGCAGGCTGCAGCCTAACTGCACCTAACCTCCAACATACAGCAACCAAGACCGAAACGACCAATGTAGTAATCAACATCATAGTCGCGAGCTCCTGATGATGGGCATAGTAATGCCCGAAACATGTTGAGCCTATAAGAAGTACAATAAAATAATAAGTAGCATCTAGTTGGTTTTTTATTCTTCAGTTATCACAATGATGCACGGTCCAATACATATCACACACACACACACACACACACATATATATATATATATATATATATATATTTAAAACGCAAGGTATGCCGAAGTACAAACATCTTATTTTCATGTGCTAAAACAAATTCCCTTCAACAAAACACTATTGTGTTTTGCCTGAATGGTGTGCTTCGTTTTTCCTGCTTTTCATATAACAGGCCTGTGCATGCAAGTAGTTTGTGATATAGGCAAGAAACTGGCATATAAATAAGACCTTTTGACACAAACCTAATTAAATTCTTTACTGTCAAATTAAATGTATGAAATTCGTAAAAGTATTTTCTTGTAACATCAGACTTGATATTAAATTAAGGAGAATGCGATGAACAGAACGTATGGCACGCATGGAAGGTGGATCAAAAGGTTTAAAAATTTTGTTGAGAAAACTGGAAGGGATTTGCAGGAAAGTTGGTCCTGAACATTTGAACTAAGGCTGGAGAAATATTACCTAAATTTTTAAGTAGAATCAGGTGCAAAGATTACGTAGTGTGGACCTGATTTGTTCATACCCCTTCAAAACTGCACACTATCAAATATATATTGTACATGCTTTATGTTGAAAAGTCCTTAGCTCCTCGTGCTAAGTACTATAAGAATTGGAGATATTATATAAGAAAAGTATTGATGAGAATATTTTGATTGAAGAGAGAAATAACAAATGTGTGGATACAATTGTACAAGAAGAATCTGGAAGTGTTGCCTCATGTTCGTATGTTTGATATATTCATTGCAAACACAGTTTCCCAATTAAAGGAGCCTGTAGTGTGTGTTTTAATGAATGCTAATGAAGATCTTCAAATTCTGTGTGGTGCTATAGCAAATATTGTAACGGTAATTGATTCAAAGATGATAAAATAGACGTGACCTGCATCACACAGAGACATAAGAAGTACGTACATGTAATTTGTTTGTCGGGAAACTGGAAAACAAAATCTCTTAGGAGAACTAGAGACAGGCGGAAAGATATTGATAAAATTTGTCTTCAAGAAAAGGCATGAGAGGATTTGGGTGGGTTTTAAAATAAATCGTTTTAGGATCCAGTGAGCGATGTGATGATCGTCAGGGTCTCATAAACGGCTGGAGGTACCCGAACAGATGAATGACTCTGACATTCCATATGGAGGGTTTCTCTTTCGTTCAGTAAATTTTACAGGGGTTTTTATATGTACAGTCATATCAAAAACAAGGAGTATTAACAAAAGAACACAGTCCGGGAGATAATGAACGATGTACAGTTACAACACTCATGTTTATGAGGTAAAAACTGACCTTCACTAAACCCCTTCACGTAAACACTGCAGTGCACGATGTCCACTCTTCCGGTGCATTTGACAAACTGGCAGTATGGATATGAACTTTTATTATGATATTATTGATCTTAACTTATTTCATATCGGTTCTTACATTGTTAATTTCTACAGGTTGAGAAACTTAAACTTGACTGACGACTCCCTTTTCATGTGCAATACAAAAGAAAATGTCTACTTTTACAGTCATCCGAACTACTACTGAAAGACAAGTGAATTCATCGTACAAACTTGCCATTTTTAATATTTTACTTTATATGTATATTCGTCAATTTTATTACTAGAACTCCTAATATTACATTTTTGTATACTGTCACTATTAACTGTTCAACAAGAACTGTTACCATTGCTATACCTCAAGCCGATGTATCCAGTGTACTTAGAGCTGCATATGTAATTCCCTCTGATGTAATTGTATAATTACTCGTATAAATATATATTCCCTTTTATTTGTCCCCCTGACAGTGGCTCTATATTAGACGGAACATATCAAAGATAGTGGTAAATGTAAAACACTAAGATATATGATATGATATGACATGACATGATATGATATGATATATGTGATATGATACGATATATTCGTTAACTGCAATTGGGTTGACACCCGGTGGCAGCAGTACAGTACACATTTACACACAAACAATACACAGAACAACACAATGAGACACAATACCTAGAACGGAACATACATAACAATAAGAATACATAAACATAACAAAAAGAGTACATAATGTACAACATTAAATAGAGGCGTACAAAACATACAATCATATGTAGAGCGAAACACAATAGAAATAAAGGAATATGAAAGAAGCAGTAAAACTTCATGTGGTCTGTGTATCTTCTAAAAATGATATACACTCTGTTCCTAAGACCTTCACTCCACTTCACTACACTTGTCGACACTTCACTTTTTCCCATTTAAACTTTACCCATATACACTTCACTACCCTCTCATTTGGCTGAACCCCATTTAAATTTCCTACCGCTCCATTTCACCTAACATCACTACACTTCACCTCACTTCACTTCACTGCACTTTTAGACGATTTTCGCCACACTTCTATTCCTTCCGCTTTATCCCACTTACAATTGCTTCCCTAACTCTCTTTCTAAAAATAATCTAATAAGTGTATTCGGTTTCATTTCCCCTAATAATTGTGAATAATTCGAGTTCAGTAAACAGCGTCAAAAGTTTGTTCAATTTGACGTTCAGGTGGCCGTGCATCGTGATAAATTCTTATAATAAAACCAACTAGATGCACTAATTTCTCAAACTTATTTTTGGAATAAAACTCTACATGTTTCGGACAGTTCCTCCGTCCATCATCAAGAGTTTTTCACTGTACACACAGCAATGGTATATGTGCTGACAGCTTGCGAGCAGGATCAGGACAGAACTGCATTTCCGTCCTGATCCTGTTCGCAAGCTGTCAGCAAACCTGTATGACATATACCATTGCTGTGTGTACAGTGAAAAACTCTTGATGATGGACAGAGGAACTGTCCGAAACATGTAGAGTTTTATTCCAAAAATAAATTTGAG
>Ga0131853_10017760_pt1 | contig 12953 bp, 5 predicted proteins | sample TergutLab28metaG_FD_92764 | JGI IMG/M metagenome (GOLD analysis project Ga0131853, IMG submission 92764) | Labiotermes labralis P1 segment gut microbial communities from Petit-Saut dam, French Guiana - Lab288 P1 (version 2) (version 2) | ecosystem: Host-associated > Arthropoda: Insects >...
CCCCCCCCCCCAGAGTAAACCCTACGCATATTTTACAGCTGATCGATAAGTTGTGAACAACCTGAAGATGGTCAATACCGAGGGCCGAAACATGTAGTTTTATAACCTACGTACTACTTTATGTGACAATATAGTTGTATGCTGACCATATGTGCTTATACATAATTTCCATTTTGTTAATTATACTAACACAACGGGGACGACTCACTTTAAAAAAGTGATTTTCATTGTATTTGTTGCATTGATTATCTAGGGACGAAGAAAAAGAGATAGAACAACATGATGAACTGGAAGAAAGCAGCGTTGTTTTACATTTTGTTGAAATTTCCCGGATTTATTTTAAAGTGGTTTTGAAATGTCATGATGATTTACGCAAGAATTTCCTTGCAGTAACAAAGACGGTACATTAACGACGGATCTGAGACATCCATTTTCCGGTATGGAATTCTCGTAACACATTACAGAATAATTAAAACTCTGCTACTGTGTGTTCATTTTCTTTTAGTCAGTATTGTACCGAAGTATTCCTCTGGTGTGTTTTCCGCGAATTAGTAGATATCAGGGGCTGCGAGATACGGAATCATTTTTCAACAGTACCAGGTATACTGTCTGTTCGTGCCACTTACAGCGTGTGCAAGCTGTACAACGCATTACGCAGGAGGGATAATAGTTCTCTTGATGGACTGCCGAAGATACTCGGCTGGTTTAGAGGCACTTCGTGATGTGACGAGCTTCAGTTTGGAAGTGGTGGGACAACCAGTTGCCAACATGCGCTTGTATGGACCCCCCCTCCCAACAGTCTACACTAATTTATTGCAAGTAAATTCCAGTGTTGCTTTTCTGTGAACGTTTCCAGCGGTTTGATAGACAACGAAAATAACACGGCTATACGTTCTGAAGAGACGTTTAACAGCAGTCTACTGCTAGCTGTTGTTCTTGCAGGATTTCTACACTTCTATTTGAAGACGTTCCGCTCCGCATATGCATGTATATATATATATATATATATATATATACATAACGTAAATAAATAAATAAACTGTACACACAATTCTTCCTTTATATAACCCAAAAACCATTATTATTTTATCATCATTATCACCATCATCATCATCTATTTTGATACCCACGTGGACCAGAGAGAATTACAAATTCTGAGAACTCAGATTTTCGTTTCTCTTAAAACTCAGCGTTGTTCTATGTAAGGGTCCGTTCTGCAGGGCGTCCATTATTTCTCGCGCTGGTATAATATCCGAATTTTTTCGACACCTTTCTTAGAGTTTCTATCGCGTCAGTTAACATTTGTACAATGTGACACTACATAATCTCCTTTATTACTGCTGCTGCTGCTGCTGCTTCTACTACTACTAATACTACTACTATTACTATTACTACTACTACTATACTACTATAATATTACTACCGCTACTACCTCTACTATGTAAAACTATTTGAGGAACGTAGCTGTTTTCACCCATATTCTACAAGCAATTACTATCTTACTCAGACCTGCAATAATTCCTACAAGTTATTTCTTTGATATCTTGTTCTAATGGTGTTTGATAAAGAGGACAGGTCATGAATTTTATCATTATGCGTTTTTCTACAACCAACTCTCCGTTCTGTCATCAGCGATGTTAAATACATCGCTTTAGAATTCCAAAGCAGGCTTAAATTCGAATAATATATGCATATGGAGGACGTATTGCACATCAGTGCCTTGAATTAGCCTGGTTCGTATGTTACTGACTGTACCTCCCATTTTCTTATTCTTCCGACCAACACAAACAACTGTACGTAACTTTCAAGGTAATATGTTTTTAATGTTTAATCTTTAGTTTCCATCTATTTATCCTGCGCTTTAATGGACAAGATAACGAAAACCTTATTGAATGCAGTACAAAATGCTCCATAACAGTAACACTGCGCCTGTGTTTGTTCGTGCCTAAAGTGGATTATTTGATGAAACAAATGAAGGTGTCTGTAAGTCTGCTCCAAACTGGAATAGACATAATTTCCATGTGCATTTCTTCTTGTTTTACTTTTCCATAAGACTTGAAGTGCAAGAATTTGAGCTGTAAGGGAAATGAAAAACACGTACAACACTTTGTGTGGCAAAACAATGGGGAAGAGATAATCTGAGAATGGAAGTTTTAATTACTTATTAAAAAGAGAAATTTGAATATGTCGAGGGAATTAAGCTGGCTCAGGTTTCTCCTTTTGAACACGATAATTAGCCTTTGGATTCCACGCATTGCGGCCTGTTTATTGGCTGAGTAATGGATTATCTGGTTCCCAAGAAATATTTTTCTGTATGAAAGTCCAATAATGGTCTTTGCCATATCACTTATTTTCCTTTCGTTCTTGTTTTTTCCCTGTGTCTGCAAGTCTGTACTTCATAATTCGCTTCACCAGTATTTTATATCATTTATAGCGTGTACTGTTGGACATCAGTTTTCCCACATGTCTCTAGGTTATTCCGCTAAATCTTCAATTAATACATTTTCGCTAAACGAAAAACAAAAGCTTCGTAGCCCCATGCCATTTACCAGCGACTTCCTTTGGCACCTGCATCCGTTGTTTCAAAATGAAAACTATTGGCTTTCCTTTTGAAACATTAAGGAACGCAGCGAAACTCCCTGCCTTCAGCTATCAGCGTGCCCTTCGAACAAGCCAATTAGCTCAAATAAAATTGCGGGAGACACCCATCAGCTGTCGAAACAGATGGTTACCGTCAGATACGTTCATGAATCAAGGATCCTGCAGGATCCAAAGGAATTCGTAGGATTAAAATGTAAATTATGGCGATAGTATCGACATGTATTGAGGTAGGTTACGATGGGGTTATAATTTATGTAACAAATGGCTCCTTTGATCATAAGATCGGTCCGTCACTTGTTTTATACAACGTCTGAAGTTTGCCTACCTTTAGGGTCAGTAATTATACAAGGCAGACGAATTACAATTAATCATTTGAACCTTATTAATGGTTGTTTTTTCTTGTGCGGTTAGTTCTGACAGCAAAATACACCATGTTAAAATGCTTATCAAGTAGCTTTAAGAACGAAAATAGTGTTTTGAAATCAGTTAATTCTATGTCAACCCGCAGGGCAGGTGGATAGCTCCTTGTTGACCTTGTCTTGTTTTTGCGTCTCGCCTTCGGTTTAATATTGCTAGGGTAGTCAGAACATGTGTCGAAACTGACAATGCTGGTACGTTGGATTGTTAGAGGGAAGGCATATATCCATAAAGAATTTGATAAGGAGTATTCATGGAAAGCGGTGTTTGAAAGATCAAGAATGATGGGGCGATATAGCATTAAATTAGGAAAACTGGTTATGATGACGTAGCCGAGCTGTTCAGGATCATGTACAAACATTGCTTTTGGCACTAAAGGTGTTGAATATTCTAGTTTTATTTTAAGAGTTAAGTAAGGTAATATAAATTTTACCTTTAAAGTTGATCTTTATATTTGTTATACTTAGCGGAATAGGCCCATATTTTATTTCAAAGGAGCAACTTAGTAATTATACGTGAAGTTTTAAACGGACAGAAAAATAACGACCATGCGAACACGTGTTCCTACCAGTGAGACGAGTGAAGCTGCTATCTCGTGCGGCCAGCTCTTGTGTCGCTGCGGGCGCTAGACATGCTGTGCAGTGGCAGCAACAGTAGTCTGCCGCTGGCTGTAGGCTGTGACCCACTGACAGTTAATTGTAGGTAACGCATTGGCACCGAGAGATGTGCGGCTTGTCACTTTCAAAACTCTTATTTCAGTCGTCTGTTTCTAGTGAGGCTTACACCCTGCAGGGAACGTACCTAAATATTACAATTACGCTGAAACAGATGGAGGTGTTTGTGTGTGTCATGCGACTCTACGTTTTCCGTGACTTTGTGAAAGATCAGCACGTCCTTTGCACCGAAGGCGTTGTAATTTTGATTTTGTCTCACTATTCATCAGATCTGATTTTGTGTTTTAGATAAGGAAGTATTGATCTTTGTTTCATTTAGAAAGATGTTCATACTGTGTGGCTCAGTAAACAGGGAGACTGGCCCTTTGCAAGAAGTCTGCCTACACACGACAGCATAGACAAATGTAGATGTGAGGTATGTGATCCATGTGGGTAGAATTCTTTTTAACCTTTCCGTGTCGTTTCATTTGCTTTCTTACTTCTGCATATCCTTTCTTCTTCCTGGCTTTGTTTTCCTTCCTTTTTCCTTCGTTTCATTTCTTCAATTTTTACGCACATCAGTGCACACATTTTTTCCTGTCCCATTCCTTTTCAATCCCACTACAGACTCAGTAGCCTAGAATATCGATATTTTGATAATCGTGTGGTACAGCAGCTCATACATTCCAACGTTTTACAACACTACTTGTCTGCAAGTTCACAGTCCATTGTTCGACATAGTTATTTAACTTAGTCTGATGAACGTGTGGAATCAGTCCTGACTCCAGGGACGGTCATTAGACAGGCCCAGAACTCTCAGAAGCCTAGGAACATACTCCTAAGTGACAATAAATTGGATGAGCGGTAGCCAGGAATTTCTAATTAAGAGAACCGAAATATGTTCTTCACCACAAGTAAGAAAAAATAACAGGCTTTATTATTACCTCTCTGACAGGGTTTCCTTATTCTCTTAGGCAAAGGAGGAATTCCAGGAAGATGCTTGGTTTTAAACCTATTTATATAACAGAAGAGCTTCAACTAGTTGAGAAGCAAATACCAGGGAAGTGGGAGGCTGTCCGCTTTGAGATTTAGTGACAGGAAAGAGTTAGGGTAGCTCAGCAAGTAATCACATATGTCTGGGTCTAGAATACCTCGGTTCGATATTGGCAAGGACTGGGATTTGTCTCGTCACTTTCCTTTCCGTTGGGGCTGCTTGTCTGGGGATAAAGGCGACCTGAACATGAAACTGACTACAAATCTCCATGCTCTGCTATAATCAGAAATTTGTGGGGCGTTTCCTGTACTCTCTCACTTTACCTCGCAATGAAAAATATAATGGAGAGCTCTGTATTTCTCTCTACTTGACAAACATGAAGAACTTGATTGATGGTGAACTATACCCTAGTACCAGTTTAATAGGATCCCAAATTTTCACCGTTGCATTACCATGTCCAGTTCATCACTGCTCTAACAGACACTGAAGTTATGTGACTCATAATGATGTACGGAAGTATGCGAATCTTATACCGGAAGGAATGAGACATATTTTGTGGAAATATACCACTATTTCCCCAGAAAAGAATACTGTACGGATTAAAACCGAGTACCTTCTGTAGCGAGAGACACAGCGGACTAGGATTATGTCACGTAGGCAGTTACTGTCCCTCGACGGGATGTAGACATCTTCAGGACGAATGTCACACGTCTCTTTTCTAAAATATCGTGTGAGCTTCACCTCACACCCCAAGCACTGTGTGCTGCAATCCCGTTCCAAAATTCCGAAGTTGAAGACTTGTTTTCCCCACTTCACTGTGGCCGTTGAAGTTATGCAAGCTTCATAATTTTGGTAATATGCTGTCTAGCATTTTGAATAATTCAATGCCGTTACTAGAGTTTGTACTCAATGTACAAGTATATATATATATATATATATATATGGTGGGCGGGGCTACTCCAAATAGTTCAAATTCAGGCACAGAAGACCATTACTAAACGTAATATTTATTAGTTTCTGAAAAGCCGTAAAGAAAGACAGGTATCAGTGTAAGTTATTATTATTTGTTTTACAACTTGGTGTTTCTGTAAAATTACACTTTAAAAAATGGGGTAATTGGCATCATCAAAAAAAGAAGAGGTAACTGTGATCACAAGCAGAGACAATTAGGACCACAGACATTTTCCACAAGTGAACTCTTCGTGCTCCTACACATAATTCTTGGTACCGTCTTCCACCTATCTGGCACTTAATCCATTCACATTTCTGGAAGACTGGCCCCACTATACTTACTCACTCCATGGTGCAGAATCCTTCTTGAGCAGCTAACTGGTTTGCAGCTAGTCAAGAAATTCCCCGCATATCACGGAATCCGAAGGTTCATTACCGCACTCACAAGCGTCCGCCACCTCTCTCTATCCTGGGTCAGCCCAATCCAGTCCATAAGCCCACATCCCACCTCCTGGAGATCCATCCTAATATTATCCACCCATCTACGCCTAGGTCTCCCCAGTGGTCTCTTTCCCTCCGGCTTCCCCACCAAGACCCTATTCACCCCCCTCTCCTCACTCATACGCGCCATATGCCCAGCCCATCTCATTCTTCTCGATTTTATCACCCACACAATATTGGGTGAGGAATACAGATCATTTAGCTCCTCGTTATGCAGTCTTCTCCATTCCCCCGTTACTTCGTCCCTCCTAGGTCCAAATATTCTCCTCAATACCATGTTCTCAAACACCCTCAGTTGGCCCCACTACAGTCCACAAAATTCGCAAAGTACATCTTAAACAACATTTGTTTTATAAACATATTACGGTAAAATGTACAAATAGTAAATTTGACTGTGAACCTGAGAGAGACCTAGTCTAGGCTGCAACATATTGCTTTTTTAACAAAATAAAATGTAGATGTGTTTAGACTCTTATCAAATTTTGTGTATGGATTTGAAAAGTAACTGCTAAATTACCTCACCATTTATTATTTGAAATTATTTCCTATCTTTTATGAGAAACTGAAGCTGGAATGACTAACTAATGCTTGCAGGAGTAAAACCACGCACTTGGCTCAACGCTTAAAATGTACCTGTTTTTTCACAAAATTTCATGTCACAATAATTTAGGTACAATACCACTCAAGTATTACGGACTAACAATGAACAGAATTTTGGCAAGAAGAAGAGCCATTGTCATAATACAGCAGCTGAATAATCTTTATATAATGGTCAGAATAATAGCACATCACTTAGTCTACGTAAGTAAATTTATACAAGATCTATTTATAGCAAATTCCAGTGAACTGTGTAGTTTCTAACGTGTTCTTGTAATCTCAGCCACAGTTTAAACAAAACTGAAGTTTGTTTAAGCAATGTATGGTGCGATATATTTGCACAACTATTTGAGGGTAGTTTACACAGAACCTTTTTGCGGTATTACATGGATATGCTCCTTCTGAAATGTGTTATATAACACCACGATTCTTCAGCCGTTTATGTATTATTCTCAGGCTATTTAACAACGCCTCTGTAACTTCAGAGTTTATACAATGTCGAATGAGAAGGAAAGAATATTTTAAACGGTTGTTAACAAGGATTTTAAAAAGGCCAATCCTACAGTAAGTGAAATGATTGCCCCAGGACGTCGCAAGGACAGAAAAGGAATGCTCACCGGTTTTTGGTATAGTAACCACATAGAGAACAAGCGTTTGTAAGACTGAGAAGAGAAGTGGAGGATAATATTAGAATAGTTATCAGATCACCATGATTTGAAAATATAATGTAGATAGAATTGTCTCAGGATCGTGTCCGGTGGAGGTATTTGGAAATTATTTGCCGTACTGAAATTTTTAATTCTGCTATTTACACTTTTTCGGTATCAAAATTGTATGCGCTTGGAAACGCTAGGTTATATTAGGGAGAAGCCTTAAAAGACTCTGCCATCCGATAAGCTTCGATACGTAATTATCGAAAGCTGAGGCATCACACGTAAGTGAATATTCTTGTGTTGAAGAGAGGTTTCTGGTACCAGTAATGACTTTACGCGTAATCGTTTAAAGACTGAAACTAATCTGAATTATATTTAAAATTCAACTCGTAGAGCGCAGTGAACTTCTTGGTTATAAGAGCTAATCAGTTAACTCTGTGCAAGGAAATAATCGCTATTTATTCTGTGATGCATATAAAGCGTACGAATGCAATCTGTTTAGGTTATGTAACGTTTTTGTCTGTTAAATTCTGTTGGTGCATAAACTAAGCACTAGAATTAATGATTAAAAGTACAGATTTGCAATTCCGGAATGGGAAATATTTTTCATTGTTTTAGGTTGGTAGGATATAGTTTAAAAGGCCTGACACAATTGCAACTTTACACATTTAAGCTGTCCTATTTTTAGACATGGTCGATGGTATGTGTTAGTCCAGAGAATTCTGTCGTATCAATAACAGAGAGATATTAAGAGGTGGTGTGCAAGTCAAATGCAGATGAGGGCCGTGGTGTGTTATCTTCCGCCTTGTAAGTATAAGAAGTACTTTCTCCAAACAGACCTCACATAACCCTCTTCGGTCTCATTCCCAAGCCATATTTCTTCTCCTGCACAACCCAAAAGCTAAGACTGAAATGAATGGAATACATTTATTTTATAGGGGTCATTTCATTAGGCGGGTAGATGTTTTTGTTCCGTGAATGTTTCTAGCTGCTTCGATATCTCAAAACTCAATTCTTTACTATGAAGGCGAGACGAAACATGTCGCCTGCATTGCTGCAGACGATGAAACACGCGCTTTAGAGTAGATAAGATGTTTTAAACTGGCAATGTTGTCTGTAAATCACATTTCATTGGACTTGTCAGCCATATGGTTGTAATTTTTCTTTCGTGTAGAACAAAACGAACTAATAATCCATTCTTAGTATCAACAATTTTCTTTTGCCTTCCCTATCCCTTTTTGCATTATGGTATGCTGTCTTCTGCACTGTAAACAATGATAATTAAGTGCAGATATTCCAACACTGTGAAGTCTTTGCCTCTTTCATTATCTCCTTGCCATCTACGAGCAGTCGCAACAAGACATGCAGCGTTACAGGCAGGAGAAAGTCTCACCTCTTCGAACTAATTATCCGAGGATTTTCTATCTGTCATTCTTGACAGTTACACCGAGGACTCTGAATTACCTCTCCCATCTCTTAGACGCACACTGGAATTGAAAATTCGTTTATTAAAATACCAATTAATTATTGATTTATGAAAATGCCTGTTTGAAGGTGTGGTGCGTAACGGACAGTGGGTATTCGGTAAAGAACCGCTCATAGTGTAATATCTGGTAGTTGAGAGGAAATGTTTGACATTAATTGAAGGTTGTGCAAAACAGAGTTACGGGGAAGTTTCTTGTACACAATAGAGATAAAGCGACGCGAGACTGAAGAAACCTATTTAATGAGGAACTGGGTGTTAAGTGGTTTCACCTCAAGTATTGAGTTTGTTGGATGCCGAATGTGATGAGTGAGTTGGTAGGAGGCCGTGGTTACTCCTCCTTCAAATTTGAAAGGGCGAGGCCAGGAAACAGGCATTTGTGAGTGAAGATATTCTTGTACTTCTTCGACACTAGCAAGCGCATGGTGGAATAGCACCAGGAATTAGACAAAGATCGTTTCTTTAAAAAATATTTCCAATTTACTAGTCATGTCGACTTTATACAATCTGAGCTATACGTAATCTTTATGTAAGCTATCTTTTAAACTAAACACATTAGTTCAGTCGTAACAAAACAAGGTTTAATTGAACGCATTCAAATATCCTTACATGTAAGCTACATGTGTCGGCCTGAATTTAGACCATCCCCAGGCGTGTCAATACAAAAACCGTTAAATGAAGACACATTAGAAATCTGAGGGACCTCTTTTACATTCGCTATTTGTATAATGTTAAAATAGAAAACATATAAAATAAAATTATAAGATTTATACAATTTTAGAAACTGTATACGTAAAGAATTTTTCTAGGTTAGATCCTCGAAGGTCGCAATAAGAAGTCCTTTCAAAATTTTTCTTTGGTTTGGCGCATTTTAAAAGACGCGGCATAGCCTTAATACAATGCAGTCGTTATAAAATCCTTCTTTGAACACAGTTTGAAAATTACATGACAGGACAGAATTTAAGGTGTTGGTGAAGCGATGTTTATCTGCAGAGTCCGGGTGCACAGTGACTGAATACAGTTAGGTATGAACTACTTACCTAAAATAAGGAACTATATATTTTGCAGAATAGTGGAATTACAAGTCACTACTGCAATAATTAGGGCAGACGGACGAATTGTGGCCAGTGATCCGATCTCCTGTTGCACGGCATTACTGTACCACTGTGTGAAGGTCTCTTTTTGCTTGTGAATTTATACCAATTGGCTTGACTATTGTTTCGGGATTTGCACATTGTCTTAGGTTTGTGGTATCACGAAATTTTGAAATATGAGACCTTTTACTATTCCGGTGGAAATGGGGGAGTAGGATTCTAATCTGGTGGGCCCCTTAGAAAAAGCTATTCTCGGTCTCTGAAAATTTGGTTGAACATTGTCGTATATATAGTAAACTTAAAAGTTAGGCAATTTCCAAAACACCAAAATCGTACCTATCGTAATAGACTACTTTCAGAAAACTGTAAAGCCATCATACATGTTTTCTTATATTCTAGAAGACATGACGATTGCACTCTGGACACCTGATGATTGTTACTGTTATTGTCTATAAGCACCTCGTCCTCAGAAGAACCAGATGCAAGGTGCGTCAACACTTGCCAACACACAATTGTCTCTGATGATTTCTCGATTATTATAACATCATATTCTCAAAGATGAGGTAACGAAATGGAGTTAAGCATCACTTCACCCCATACAAATAAATTTACTGCTAAATTTCCAGAAAAGAGAGTAGTTCAGGCTTCAATTTTTGCCAAATATTGACACACAAATATAGCAGCAGTAGCAATAATAAAGTTGTCTCACACTCCAAAGTTGTGGCATGTTTGCATAACCGCCGCCTGCAGACTGAAAGCGTATTGTAAGGCCTGTCGTTTAGAAACTGATCCGGAAGATACGGCACGTAGACCTGCTGAAAACTGCCATGCGATTTTCCGCCCTTTCTCACAGTCGCTTAGTTATTTTTGTCACCTTCTCTGGCGACCTAATGTAATGTTAGGTTATATGAATATAGCAGGAGAAACAAAAGCTGATTCATCGGTATGAATGACAGGAAGTGTGCAGAATTTCAAGTATTTTGATGTGACAGTAAATAAAAATTACTATTTACGAGTAAATAAACAATAGGTTAAATTGAGATCAAGTTTACTAGCATGAGGTACAGAATATTTTCTTCTCATATGTTATTTAGAAACGTGAGTAAATTATGAAGAACTATTATTTTGCATCTTCTTCATGTGGAGATGATTCCTTGTCTCTATTCACAGAAAAACAGAGAAGGAAGCGAGAACTCAAATTAACCGAAATATAGGAAGTGGAGAAAAATTGTAGGTAGAATTACTTGGACACAAGGGTTAAAATTATACAAAGGGTTTTATAATTTGAATTCTATGCGTACTATTAGTTGGGTGATCAAACCACAGCTTATGAGATGGTGAAGTTATGCAGCACCCACGTGGACCATGAGGTATTGATAAAACTTTTACTCTGTAAACGTGTTATAGTATAACTCTTATGATGTCTTTAAACACTGTACTGTGAAGGAAAGATTCAGTGTCATGTCGCTGTAATATACTGTACCAATATTCTTATGTCTGAGCAAATTACCGTAAAAGTGGACACAGCCTGTACCCGTTTTGCCTATTAAATTGCTACGTAAGTTTCTTCTTGTTAGCCTCTTCTTCTTCTTCGTACGGCTCTACAACTCTTAGTGCAGAGTTTTGGCCTTCCCAACCACTTCCTTCCATCTTCCTCTCTCCTGGACAAGGGTCTTCCAATTTGGCACTTTTAATCTCCGTATATCTTTTTTAACATCATTCTCCCAGCGTATCTTTGGTCTCCCCATTGGCCTCTTTGAAGTGGGTTTCCAGGCGTGTATTGCTTTGACCATTCTTGTGTCTTGCGTTCTTTCAATGTGACCATACCATCCTAGCCTTTGCGCTCTGGCGAAGTTTATTATGGTCTCATGTTTTATTAGTTTATCCAATTCCACTTTAGTTTTTATTCTCCAGGATCCATTTTCATAGGTTGGGCCACGTATTTTTCTCAATATTTTCCTTTCAAAAACCATTAGTCTGTTGGTTATTGTTTCTTTTAATATCCATGTTTCACATGCATATGTGACTACTGGTCTAATTACTGAGATGTATAATTTCAGTTTTGCGTTTTTAGATATAAGCTTGCTTTGAAATATCTTTTTATTTGCAAAGAAGGCTTTATTTCCTACAGCAATTCTTTCCTTTATTTCCTCTTCTATTTTATTGTCTGTATGCACAGTTGACACAAGATATTTAAATGATCAAACTTGTTCAATTTCTTTGTATTCAATATTTATGGCTTTTAATTGGTCTTGTCGCCTGGAACATTTCAGATATTTCTTGTTAGCTTCAGGTGTGTTATTATTTTTTATGAGACATACTGTACTGTAAAATCGCTAAGGGACATCAACATGTTACAGGGCAGGATGCACTTTACTAGTTAAATGGATCTGTATGCACACCATTGTTTTTCAGACATGAAATAATTCCCCGCCGTGTTTGTATGGCTAACCGACAAAGCCACGCTTGTGTAATCTACGGGCAAAATAACAACACATCCATTCTCTAGTATCGGGAAGTGCTTGATGTATGATGTTATCAGCGCTGCCGCATGCACGAATAGACGACCGTGGTGATGGTACAAGAAGGAATATGCTTAACTATAGAGAGACAAAAAGTTCAGAGGATACCATGTCGTGTTTTCAGCCCTAAATTTTAAAGGGATAAAATTCACAGAACGAGTTTTGTTGACATTGTCACCTCCACTCCCCAACAAAGAAAATTTACCTAACCCTTACATGTTGGCGAGATCTGTCTAATGTCTTCATTTCGTTGCTTTCTGATTTCACAGTCGTTTTGTGTAAAGCCAAATAAACTATGGAAGTTTATATAGAACTCAGTTCTTTAGAGTACTCGATAGTTCGAATTATGTTGTTAAGGCCAAAGCAGCGACCGCCCCTGTGGTCTAGTGGTCAGAGTTTCTGGCTACAGATACAGAGGTCCCGGGTTCGATCCCCGGCGCTACCAGATTTTCTGAGTAGTAGTGGGTCTGGAACGGGGTCCACTCAG
>Ga0131853_10017762_pt1 | contig 12951 bp, 9 predicted proteins | sample TergutLab28metaG_FD_92764 | JGI IMG/M metagenome (GOLD analysis project Ga0131853, IMG submission 92764) | Labiotermes labralis P1 segment gut microbial communities from Petit-Saut dam, French Guiana - Lab288 P1 (version 2) (version 2) | ecosystem: Host-associated > Arthropoda: Insects >...
GTAAATTTATTTTGGTTTTTAAACTCTTTATTGATGGGGATGAATGGGTTGTTCAGTAATGGGGACTGGAATCCCCCCCCCCCCCAAAAAAAAATTGCAGTACATGCTTCCAAAATTCCAGGTACTGTAACGGATTATGTAGGTGCCATCGTAATTTTATGCCCAGGATTTGTTGAGCCCTCTGTTATGTTCCACCACCAGTGGAAGTGTAAACATACTTCTTCGCTTGTTATGTTCCGTATTATGTGCATTAATTACATGTATACAATATTAAGAGACCAACAAATGCACTTTGGTTTTAAGTATATAATTTCATTGCTTGTTTCAGCCACTCATGTGGCCATCTTCAGGGTGGTGAGAACAAGAATACAAATATAATTAAAGTGTGTCTGAATCACTCCACAGTTTAAAAATTGTGTAGTTTTGGTTAACATTTATGGTTGAATAATAAAATATATTAGTATTGAGTATAAAATATCGGAAGTTTAAAATAAATATTGTGTGGAGTGTGTGGATAGATATATGTGGTCAATTGTGATTCAGATGGTTGAGCGATGATGTAATCCTTATAGTGAAATGTTCGGAACTGAGATTTGCAAAACTGTTACCCTAGTGGATCACAGCACAGTGTGCTGCAGTGCACACCATATTGTCCACACCTATACCTTTGGGTGAGCAGAATTGATTAATCTGGATTCATTTTAATTTCTCTTTGCATGAAACTCAACTATAAACGTTATTTTTTAGTAGTGGCCTATGGTATGAAAGTTTGTACATTGCATAATGTATGTTATTAACATCTGTAAAGACATATGAAGATTTTTTGGTTTATTGAACACTTAGTGAAAACCAAGGGAAGGTAATTTATGCTTTCATATGATGTTATTTTGTAGTGCAGTTAATTTTGCAACTGAAATTTGTATCTGCAATACAGAACTGTCAAAGGTAATGGTCTACTAATAATCACAAACAACACATTTGGGAATTCCAGTGTGTAGTGCATGTTGCCTCTTTTCTTCTTTCTGGAGGAGTGCAGATTGAGTCTTACCAGTACGTCAGCCTGTAGGTATTAATGGGTATTAAAAAAAGGTTGAAAGTTCAAGTAAGATGGCAACATTGATTTGTTAATATATTCCAGAAATATAATTTTGTAATTGGATGGTAGGAAATATGGACTCATAGTTTTAAATTTTAAGAGTCTCAAATTTAATGAGTCCTTGTTCAGAGTTTGAATTGCACATGAACTGATAGACCAAATTGTCCAGTATGGAACAAAATTTATTGCATTAAAAGTTTAGTAATCCTGTCAATTTGACATTTATTGAAAGTGCTGAAATCTGTGAGGGGTGTTTATTTGTACACATGACCACTGAAAATTAATGCTTTTCTTCAAACACGCCTACAGGCAGGCAGTGTTGTGATGTGAGAAGTCTACTTTGCTAAACAATGGAAAGAATGAGAAGAAAACCATCATAAGCCAGTAAAAACACTGACTTTGAAAGAACTGTGTTACAAGTGTGAGCAAAAAGCGATTGGTTTCATTGCAGACCACCATACCCAGCATGTCAGTTTAAATGGCAACACAGATGCTCAAGATGTTCATTAATATTGATTATTATTGATATTTTATGATCACAGCAATATATGTCAGTGTGTAAACATGATGAATGATAAATAAGTGAATCCTGAAATTAGTATAAAGATATACTGAAATGGAGTATACACATTTTTAAGTTTCAGGTCTTCTGGGGTGTGTTTTTTTGTCATTATGTCAATAGTTTACAATGTTCTTAAGGTTCATAGTCCTTCCTCTTTATGGTCAAGCAGTCCACCGTTTTCTGACACATTGTTTGCTGTTCGTGTCTGTCCTTCACCCTGACACTGTTTATAGCAGATACAGATTGAATGTGAACCTCATATCAGTCACTCATGTAATTAATTATGAATTCTATAAAAATGGTCAAATGTTTTTTGTATGTCTTATATAGATCCATATTTTGCACCTTTTTCTAATGTTTTGTACACTGAGCCTGTTTTCTAAGTTTGATATTCAAGTTGGGCATCATATGAAGATGGAGTTTTGATGACATGTACAAAAGTGGAATTTACTGTATAGTGTTAAATGTAGATTTTTCAGTACCAGGTTACATTAGGATGCATTTAGTAGTTTCAAAGATGTGCATGTGCATAGAATTTATACAACTCTTTTCTTCATTTTATTACAGCTGATTGCTGTCCAGCATCCTGAAACAGGTCGTTGGCATAGAGCAAAATTTGAATATATGCTGCATGGGTCTAACGGCTCTGCATACAAAGTATTTCTTGTGGATCATGGACTCTCTGTCCAAGTGTGCAGTTCTGCTATCAGAAAGCTACCTGTGGCTTGGAATAACTTGGACTACCAAGCATTCCAAGTTGCACTGTATGGTGTTTTACCTACAACAGTTGAAATGGACTATGAAGCTATGAAAATGGAAAGAAAGTAGGTGTTCAGTTATAGAAACTAATCTGATTTTAATGCATCTCATATTTTGGTTAATTTAATTTGGTAGAACAGGCTGTTAGGTATTTACGTAGAATGAATCACAGTGTAAAATTATGTGGAGGTTACGTGTGAAAATATTATCGATGGTCTGGGTAAAGGGTGTGTTTGAAACTGTATGAGATCTTAACTTTAATAAGCTTGCCTGCATTACTAAATATTCACAAAACTGAAATGTAGTTCAGGGTTTGGAACTTAATAATAGAAATATCTTGTATTATATGTTGTTTTTATACATTTAGCTTTTTTGGTAAATCAAATATAATTGTGTTAACCTAAAAAAAAAGAAGTTTTATTTTGGTATGGTGGCTAGGCTATGGGCTGGACATCCAAGGAATCATGGTTCAACTGCTGGCAGAGGTAAGATATGTATTATTTCTTAAAATTGTCTGGATTTGTTGTGGGGCCAACCCAGTGGGAATGAGGGGCTCTTTCCTTGAGTGTAAAGTGGTCAGGGTGCAAAGTTGACCGCTTGTCCTACTAGTGCTAAGGTTAAAGACTGAGTGGAGCTATATTTTACTCTCCTACATGCCTTCTTGGCATGTACGTGAACAACTTTACCTTTTAATATTTGTGCATATTCTAGGCACTGTCATGTCTGTTTCACTGTTTTAAAGATTTCTAGGTCAGAGGTGATAAAAATGGTATCTAGATCAGTGGAATAATATCAGTTAAATGGTGGCTTGTCTTGGCTATCCTAAGTTTTATGTTGGATCTGGATTTTATGAACAATATGACTACAGCCTTCCCAGCTGATATTTATCATATTATTTTACCATTTGTAGTTGATAAACATCCAAGAAAACAAAAATTAGTCATAAGGTAACATAGCAGTTGCTGTGAAACCAAGGGTGATTATGACTAAAAATAAAAATAAGTGACACTAGAATTTGTTTATACAATATTCCTAGTTAAGGCTTGATTGTTTAGGTTCTGCTGTGTGGTATTTTCCCACCAGTATGTTGTTTGAAATTTGTGAAGATAATTTATAGGTGGTAACAAAGAAGTTTTCTGTTTAATGATTACAGTATAACATTTTTTTCTTATAGTGTAGTTGCATTTCAGCTCCTCTTTTATTCACAGAGGGAGGTGGATTTATTGTATCTTTGAGCTTAGGACAATACAGTTTTGGTTTGTGTATGCTTGTTAACCTAAATAGTCATTGAGCTGTGAGTGCTGGACCATGAGATGGGTGCTCTCATGTCTTACAAATGATACCCAGAAACTAATGCGTCTCATTTTTTCACAGCACATATTTATTTGTAAGTCATGAAAATGGCTCTTTATGAAGAGTGATGGTTTGACTATATACTTAATTTTTTCCATAAAGTCTGCTTCCACTCTACTGTCTTGCACCAGGGACAAACAAGTTTGTGTATGCCATGTTGGTACCATGCCTTGTCCTGCTCATATAGCCAGGTACTCAGTGCATGAATCACATCACCCTCAGACTCAAACATTGTACCACAGATTGCATCCTTCAGGGCTCAAAGTATGTGGAAGTCCGAGAGTGCTAGATTGGAACTGTCAGGTGGATAGGGTAACATTGTCCAACCGAATTTTGTGGTGGCTTCCCAAGTTTTCAAACTTAAGTGCGACCTTGCATTGCCATGCTAAAGCAGGATTTCTGTTAAATGCTTGTGAGGCTAGACTTGTTTGAAATGATTCCTGAGTTCTGTCACTGTCCTGATGTAAGCATCAGAGTTGACTGTCTCACCTCTCAGAATTACATCTTCAAGAGTCACTCTTGCACAGTCCCAGAAGGGGGTGATCATGACCATGCTTGGTGAGGGGAACTTTTATATTTTTTTCTTCTGGGGAGCTTGAGAATGGTGCCATTCCATGGATACTCTGTCCCTGGTTAAAAATGATGGACCCAAGTTTCTTCTCCTGTACAGTCCAGGTTAAAAGATCTTTCCCTTAGCTTGAAAACATGCTGACAAGTCAGAATAAATGGCTTTTATTTTGATGTTGTGTTCAACTGCAAGCTTCCAAGGAACACATCTCATGCACATCTTCAAATATTCAAGGTCTGAAATGATGTGACTGACACTTCATTTGCTGATTGAAAGTCTTATCATCATTTGTTGGGTTATGATGCTTTTGTCTCATGAACTATGACTCCATTATGAGGTGCTGCTGCAGCGGTACTGTCAGAAGTGTATAGAACTGCATACGTAAATGGCAATAACTTTAAATTTGTTTCATCTAAAATCACACATCCTCAACTTTGGTACGGGAAGAAGGAAAAATGGAGGGTGGGGACGGGGACATTACTTTCTGGGCAAGGGAAGAAGGAAAAATGGAGGGTGGGGGTGGGGACATTACTTTCTGGGCAACCTACATGTTAGTCTTAGAGAACAGACAGTGTGCGTGAGATGTGTACTTAGCTCAATGATGAACATTCATTTGCAAAATAAGCACCATGGAAACACTGTCACAAATAATTTTGTATAAAAGATCCAGCACCAGTAGTGTCATGTAAAAGAACAATGTACAGAACAGTGGAAGCATTTTGAATAATAGGTGCACTGCTGAACAAAAGAAAATACAAACTTTTTTTAGGCATGTTTTGTACATTGGGTAGGAATGCAAACAGCAAAAGTAACAGTGATTTTCCAAAACTTCCTTTGCAGTTTATCAATTTCCTTTCCGAGGAATGTGTAAGCATTGAGTGAGCACAAAAGAAGAGGACTTTTTTTTTAAGAAGCTGTACATTTAGGCTGTTACATGCAACCAATTCTCACACCATGCTGTAGGGAATAAATGGAAGAAGGGAAAATGTCCAGTTTATTGGTACTGAACAGTACCATGGTTCACACAGCAAATTGCACAATGTTTGAAGAAAGTTATCCAGCAGATGGTTGATAATTTGCACATGGTAGCATCCTGCTTGTATAGATGTGAATTGATGTGCTTGATGTGTGTGGAGGATAGTAAACGGTAGAGTTTATGTGAACAAATCACATTCCTTTTTGAGAAAGGGAAGACTGTATTGGCAGTGTTCCAAGATGAGCTCTGTTGTGTATCAATAAATATTTCAGAAGGTACAAGGCTTGCTTGGAAGCAGGAGGTCAGCATTTGTGTCTGTTGCTTGAAGGAATGTAGATAGAGTCATGGAGGAAACAGATTATACATTCACAGTGGACGCCAGCTTACTATGTGTTAGTTCTTCCATAACAGCTGGTGTGCTCAGAGACATGATAAAAAATACTCTTAACCTTTTAAAGACCCATGTTCACATATGCCAACGCATGTAGAAAAAATACTCATAGAAATTGAGTTTCTGTGTTTAGGGAACAAGTAAAAATCTATTGCATTTGTAAGACATGCTGCATAATCCCTGTTTTATTTGCACACAATGCAGTTTATTTCAAAATTTTATCTTTTTTCTGTTCAAATAATATATCAGAGCACAGGAAGTAGCTCATGTGATGAAAGTGGAGGTAGTATTTGCAAAGTATAGCAACTGTAAATAGCAACAGTCTGCATCTGTTCTAAAGTAATGCATTTGTTTTGTTATGAGTTTGCATTTGCGCTGGAAGAGTAGGTAATTTTTATGGAAGACAGTTTTCAAGAAACATATAGTTGTTATATCTTTGTGGTCAACAGATTCCCCACATTTAATCAAACCTGGTGTTTTATTACAGTTTTCACAAGATCCTGCCAATGTACCATGTCCTGAACCAGTTCAATCCATTTCTTGCCCCTGCATATTTTTAATATTTGTTTGAATATTATCCTTTCACAGTTTTGTGTCTTCCAATTGCTGTCCTCCATTCAGGATATCTAACTGAACTGTGGTACAAATTTCTCTTCTACCATGATTTTGAAGTTAAATATGTTAATGCTTAATTCTCATTTCCAGTGGAAGTTGAATGTTAGGTGTACTGAAGCAGGAGATCACCAATTTGATATTTGCAATGTGTAGAGTTCAAGAGATTGACAGTTTGAGGGAGTTTTTAAATAAATAGTAATAGTACTCTTGTGTTCTACAGACCATGAATCTGATTTCGGTACTGAAATATATGTGATGTTGGATATTAATTATCATTGAAACATAAACTGGGAATACAGATGAGATCTTTGAAAATATGCAGAAAATTCCTTCACTTAGTGCTCTTTCACTTATTGCTGTCATTTTCTGGAACCAGTTAAATGTGCAAAGTGATGGATGCCTGTATTTATATAGATTAACTCTCATCAGTTTTTATTCTATACACACAGACAAAAGCAAAATATTTATGCTGTGTTAACACACTAGTGATTGGTTGTGGTACAATGGTTAACTCTGCCCCACTGACCAGAGCAGTATATCCATAAGCATTTTGAGTCCTGAGCACTTTATTACTTTCCTGCTGTTACCAGAAGAACTGTTACTGACATACAAACAATCAATTGGCATAACTTATAGACACTCAGCATATAAATCATATAAAACCTGTCTTCCATGCTTTGCTGTTTTGCAGCCCATTGTGTTTGTTTGTTGATTTGTTCAGCAGAAAGCGGCGCTGGCCTATAAATATTTATAGCCTCACAGTGGGGCGAAATAGGAGGGCAAAAAAGTGTGCGTTGTACATGTATAGATCTACTCCAAGACTGCTACATAGTTTTAAAATACATTGAGAGATAGCAGCAGTGATTTAGAAAAAGCCATGTGTATAGAAGTGTAAATTAATTTATTGTAAATTGTCAACAGTGGATGACCGTTGAACTTTGTTAAACTACATAGTCCATCGACAGTGTGTTAAGAGAACTAACACATTAACAGAAGCCAGTGTTTGAAAGGCGTAGCCTTCCTTATATTGTGTGGTCTGATAAGGTATGCATAATAGATGTCACTAGGATATGAAGAGAAATTGAGCAATTTCAAGAGCTGAGACTGGGAATAAAAATTTGCATGGAAGATATGAAATTTTTTACTGGCTTTTTTGTAAACTGCACTCATAAGAACTGTGACAGAGGGGGAGAGAATATGATCAAAGATTGTGTTCCTTTTCAGACTTGCAAGTAGATGGACAGCTGCAGCGGGGAAGTTTGTTGAGGAAATTTTGGAAAAATCCATGAAGTCCTGGTTTGTAGAAAAAAGGAATATCAAGAATAAGTCATATGGTGACTTATTTGTGGAGCTGGCAGATGAAAACTTGAGTTTGAGTAATGAGCTGTGCAATAAAGAATATGCAGTGTTGTGTGAGGAACGTTTTGTGGAAGGTGTGTAATTTATTGATAAATGAATCAGAAAGCAAAAAACTATGTGACATTTGTAGTGATTGTACAGACTGTAAATACCAGAGTTTAGTACTGTAATTGAGAAACACACGCTAATTGTTACGGGAGTTGTTGGGTTCAAGAGATTAGAATGGAATAGAACAGTACGTTTTATTTACATAACAAGGAGTGAATCGTTCATGGGACTGGACTAAGGACATAATGATGATGTTGAAAAACATTCTTTTGATGCAATTTAGAGGAATATTGCTGTGGTGTACATTTTACTGTTTAAAGACCTGGGCTAATATGTGACTGCACATGGAAAAATGCCCCTAGAAAATCATTTTATTTATTTAGGAAACATGGAAATTTACAGCCTTTGTCAGACGTGATGCAAAACCTCTGTTTTATTTTCCACAAATTGCTGTTCATTTCATAATTTTATCATATTCTCTTCTAGTAGTACATTTCTCATAAACCATGTGCTAAACCCTATTAGGATGAAGGTTAAAATATGGGCCTTTATTTTTGATACTCCCCATATAAACTTAAGTGATTTTAAACCTGAAGGTTTTGATAGCTTCATGTACCTAAGATCAGTTTTAAACAGTGAAAACAATGTGGGTAGGCATTCATTCCAGAATTATGACAGCAAATTGCACACACTTGGCACATACAGAAATCTTCAGGTCCAAACTTGTGTCTTGAAACACTAAATTAAAACTATGTAAGAGTCTAATACATCCCATACTGCCATAATGGGTTATAAGCCTGGTCAACAAACATGGAAGAAATGAACATGCTTAGAATATTTGAATGGAAGATTGAAAGGAAAATATGTGTACCTGTAAATGGAGGAGAATGTTGAAGAATAGGAGCAAACCAGGAGATAAAGTACATATTACAAGGGGCAGATATTGTAAAATTTATAAAATTTCTCCATCTGAGATGGTATGATCATGTTGGAAGAATGCAAAACCAGCAGATGCCGAATCAAGTTGCAACAGCTACAGTGGAAGGAACAAGGGCTAGAGAAAGACCGTGTAGAAGATGGAGGGGCAAGGTTCAAGAGGATTTAAATATAATGAGAATAAAAAAACTGGGCAGAGACCATTGGGGAGGGAGGAAGATTGTATTGGAGGCCAAGGTACACAACAGACTGCAGTGCTGTAGGAGGAGGAGGAGGAGAAGAAACAAAAGAAAAGGAATAATAATAATAATAATAATAATAATAATTCATTTCAACCAGTATTTAATGTACAAGCATTACAGCACAGGTGTCAGTTATAAAGCCAGCACAAAAACACAAACACAAAAACAGTACAAATACACAAAAATGAAAACACTAAACAAACAACAGTATAGCAGCAGTAAGAAAATGAGCGGTATAAATGCAGTACTGGGACAAAAACCCTAAACCCTGAAAAACTTAGATAAGTTAATTAAAATAGCCACAGATTAGTGCAGAATCTGTCTTAATGAAGTAAGAGGTTTCCTAAAGATATCCACATCTTTGCACACAAGTTTGGCACCTGAAACACATCTAGCACAAAAGGAGTCTTTACAAGTGACAGTAAAGAGTAAGGAGTTTTTGACATTTGGATGACAAAATGAAATACCAGCAATATACAAAGAAGATGAGCAGTAACAACAACAACAACAATGATGATGACAATAATTTGACAACAACCAACAGCAGCAGCAACAGCGATGTTGACAAGAATAACAACAACAACAACATCTTGTTTGATAATTCGATTCTTGTTTATTAGTGTGCCAAGTCAACAGCCAAATGGACAATTAGAGAAACAGCACAACATACTGACACAGGGCAATAAACAAGGAACAAACAGGTAAAACAAAAGAACACTTAAATACTTAATTAGGACATCATGTAATAAAGAACTAATAGTAACACCAAATTTGACTGTCATAGTTTGCCTACTGAAGGTATCTTGTTCATTAAACTGAATTCACAGAAGTGACAGAACTGGTAGTAAGAGGATGGTTTTGAAGGATGGACTTGATGGTGATAAGAAAGAGAAGAAAACACACAAATAGAAAACAACAAATTGAAAAATTTGAAAGAAGGTACAAAATAGAATTAATTAAAATAATCCTACCTAAATTACAACCACAATAAACGTGAAACATTGGAGACAAACTAAATAGTAAAATATGTTAAAAGGTTTGATTTACCCTCTAAAAATATTTACATCTAACAAGTTGTTAAGCACAACATACTTTCCCATGAACAACAACAAAGACAATGACAACAACAGTAATAATTCTGCATAATATTAAGCATTAAGTGAATATGACAAAAAATAAATGCAGAAGGAGATAAAATCAAAATATAAAACAAAGTGGAAATTACATTATTGGAGGACAGTACATAGAAAGCCATTGAAAGAATAGAAGGAAATAATCAACAATTGATAGTATGAACCATGGGATAAGTAGGAGGTATACAATGAATTGGAATCAAATAATATTAGATTTAATTATGTTCTTTATCAAGATTCCATGGTGATTGAAAATATAAATTTTTCTAGTTATGGCAGTAGTTACAATAACATACCTGGAGACAATCGAGAGGGACAGATACAAAGTGGCTACTCTGATCTCCTGGACTTCAGTTGTGGGATACCCTAAAGAATGCTGCAGAACCTGAGAACTGAAACTGAGATTGCCTGTGCTGCTGTTCAGCTGCAAACAAATGAAGTATACCACTCTGTTGCATGTCTTCAACAATGCATTGACACTGATGGTGGATATTTTGAAAGTCTGAGACTAAGGAAAACAAGACAGCAATGTACTAATATCTGCCCACTTTACTTATTGATATATGGATGAATAAGTGTGTATGCGTGTTTTTGGAATGGTTTGTATAGTTGTCACGGCAGCATACTTATGTGTATAAGTTATTGTCTTAACAGTGCAGCATAGACAAAACAATATCTGTGACCTTGTTTGAACATTGTTTACTGAATCATGTTTCCAGTTTATTCTGTGCACTGGAAAACAATTTTCCCACTGATTTTGTGTTTCAGCATTGATAAAGTGTGATATGCGGCCGGAGCAGCAGTTGTGCAGGACACCTTCTACACAAAGTCCAATATGTTCTGTCAGTAATACCAACCAAAGTACTAGCCATGTATGTACACAGGGTGACAACAGCAAGCGTTGCTCTATTCAGGTATTTATACACACGTATTCAGTTACACACTGTGGGCATGCATTGTTAAGTGCACATGCATATTGAAAACATTTGTATGCATGTTCCACACAAGTGAATGCTGGAACTTTGCCAGCTCAAACTAATGCTTCAGAGGTTTGTCAGAATGTTTGAGCCATAATAGTAATTGTGTTATACATGGGTCAGTGGTAAGGTTTTGCCTTTATACACTTTGCTGTAATAATAACAACCTTATGGTATCACTGAAATGTGAAATACATTGTTTCATGAGCTGTGTGGTTTTACAGTAATGAAAATGAGCCAGTAAAGTGTGTAATGACAGGCCTTTCAACATCTATGCTAGTTTTTCCATGCAATGAAGAAATCACCACAGGTAAAGCATAGAATGAGGGACCAATTGATACTTTTGCTAGTTATTTCATACATTAATGATCTTGATGCTATTAAGCTTAGAATGATGATCCATTCTATACTTTAACTACTTATTTTTATAGAATAATGACCTGAACATGGTTTTAGCATAAAAAGAATAGTCACACTTTAATTGTGTGTTTCATATGATGGTGATCTCTCTCCAGTGACAGCATGGAATGAGAAACCATTCAACAATTTCTAGTTTTTTCATAGAAAACTACCCCAACCTCAATTAAAGTACAGAAAGATCTGACACCATTTAGAGCTTACAGTGAGAAACCATTACACTTTCAGTAGTTATTCCATACAGTGACCACTTATGTATGAATATAAGGCTGACCTCAGTTAAAACAATCACTCACAGGAATCCTACTGGCTGCTGAACAGCTGGCTCACCCATTCTACGCTACACGCTAATTTTGTAGTATAATGTTTAATGTTCTTATCACCTGAGTTTTTTCCATATTCATTTCTGTTCCAAAGCACCTTCTGATTCCAGTTAGTGTATCAATCATGCTCTGTAGCACTGCTTCTTCCTTAACCAGTAGGACAAGGTGATCTGCACATTTCACAACACAAATTACATGTCTTCTATTTTGAAGTCTCCAGAGCCTTCAAAAGCTTCCTTAGTAAGGTATTCACTGTACAAGTTGAATAGAATCAGCAGCAAACAGCATTTTTGTCTAACTCCTCTTCCATTCTTCACTCTTCTCATCTCTCCCTGGTCCAGTTTTAGTTTAACACTTTTAATCCAAGTTTCTGATAAATCTTCTTTCATGCTAATAAATACCAGTTCCCTTTAGTCAGTGACAGAGACACAGGGATGGTTACAAATCGTACAGGGACAGCACTGTTTCATTGACCTTTATCTCAGTGATGAGATGGTGCAGACCACTGGGATTAGTTTTTCAGAGTATATTTTGAATCTGCCTATAAAACGTAGAAGATTGTCAGTGAAGCTTAAATACATCATTGGAAAGTGAGATTTTCTATGGCAGGATTTATAATTGCATTAAACTTCCCCCCTGAATTCCGGGCTTGTGTGTTATTGGCTAATGCACATTTTAACAACTTTGATTAATCACAGAGCAGTCTGTCAGAAGGCTGTATGTAATTAGAAGCCCCTAATGCTACTGGTCATTCTGAACTATTCCTGTGATGCAGGTTACCATAGTGGATAGTTGATATCTGAAAATTAAAGTAATGGATGCTGGCAGTGAATGCTTGAGATGAAGAATTATCATGCTTATTTGATAGTAAGGGAGAATGGCACACAGTGATTCGTTTAGTCTTATTCACTTTAGCTAATCGATGATATTGATGTCTCCCACCTAACATTGTGAAGGGAATGGCTGAAACTTCTAGGTGTTTAATTCCAGTTTTCTGAGTCATGCACACTTTTATCTTGATTTGCCTTGTTCAAAATTTCCTAATGGACCCCCCCCCCCCCCCCCCCCCCCCCCCCCCCCCCCCCCCCCCCCCCCCCCCACCCCCCCCCCCCCCCCAACCCCCACCCCCCCCCCCACCACAACCCCAACCCCCCCCGTGCAACTGCCGCCGCCACCAACACCACCACCACCACCAC
>Ga0131853_10017763_pt1 | contig 12951 bp, 11 predicted proteins | sample TergutLab28metaG_FD_92764 | JGI IMG/M metagenome (GOLD analysis project Ga0131853, IMG submission 92764) | Labiotermes labralis P1 segment gut microbial communities from Petit-Saut dam, French Guiana - Lab288 P1 (version 2) (version 2) | ecosystem: Host-associated > Arthropoda: Insects >...
ATAAAGGCAACCTCAAGAAAAATTGTGACATCCATGAGCATAACACGAGAAGCAAATATGACATTCACATACAACCCCATAACACATCCCTACTTCAAAAAAGTGTGTTGCATATGGGTGTTAAATTGTACAAAAAATTGCCCATGAGGATTAAAAATTTAAGACAAATACAATCAATTCAGAAAGGAAGTGAAGTCCATCCTACTACATAACACGATTTACACATTTGAAGAATACCTGCAAGCTATACTAGTGTAGAAGCACTATTAGTAAATACACATGACTAGGAGTTATAATACTACATTGTTATTTTAACTTTCACACCATGTCATGGTAAGATGATTTTACATAAATTCAAGCCAATAACTTTTATTGCTGTAACTATTTATATAAAAAAAAACTGCATATTGTAAATCAAATTATATTATTGTCCATACACCCTTAGTCGCACATGTGACAACCCGAACTTATCTGACATACTTTCACAAACTACCTCAAATAACATGCATATAGTAATGTATTTCATTTTTGTATTGTTTTGTTAAAATTTTCTCATTATTGTTATTATCACCACATATGAAAACTGCCTTACACTATGTACTGTAAATTTTATTACACAAATTGGACAACTCCAGTATTGCATATGTAACAATATGGATGCAATAAATCAATATCAATATCTAGTAATGGAAAAGCTGCTTACTCACACAAGCCAACTCCTTCTTTGCAAACAGTACCTGCAAAGGAAAACAGTTCTAGGCAGTGTAAAGAATAATTGTATAAACACACACAATGTATAAATGATTGTAATTAATCAATTGACAGACATTGTACTGTATTTTATAATTATATACCTAAAATTGACCTGTTCTATATCTCATGGCCTATTGGTGCCTATTGTAGATCGCATGAACATGAATAAATGAATGAATGAATGAATTGCATTAACTCAAAAGGAAAATAAAACAAAAAGACAAGTCTTCTTACACACTTATAAGAGCTCAGCAATATTTCCTGTTAAACTGCTATGTACCTAACCCGGCAGGCCCATACAACTTTAAATGTGCAGTACCAGTATCTCTTAATATCATTAAATTAGGAAGTAACATACACATTTACAGTTAATCCATTGATATAATATGTCTCAAAGTAAATGGAACAAAAGTGAGACAAAGACACATTAATCATGGCTATAAAGAAGACTACATAACACAGGCACAACATTCAAGCAGTCTAGGTACATTTGGATGAATGTTACTCATCATAACTACAAATGCCACAACATTTTGCATACTGATTTCCAGAAGTACTTAAAAGACACCTACAGATTTAAGCTCCCCCCAACCATGGCAAATAATGTCATTCCCTCATAAGTCATTCATTAAGTGTCACAATAATCAACAAATTTACAATGCTATTAAGAGTGGTTAAATTCTACGTAAGGAAATTCTATAAAAAATGTGACCCCATACTGATAAATGCTGATGTGCCATGTAGTTTCTTAAAAATAATTTTCTAAATATTCCATGAACAGAAAATATTACTGTAGAAATTCACAACATACCCTTTTGGGTCTAATACATATTATTTAACATAAATAAAATAATATATAACAACAATTACTGCATGGAGTGTGCAACTTAAAGGATCCCCATTCTGCATACATTAGTGACCACACATTTCCCACAATATTCTGTAATGGTTTGAGGAACCTAGCAGTGTAACAATAACAGATATGAATTAGCTACCAGCCACACATGAACACTCTTGACATAACTTGTGGCAAAAAAAAGACCCTCACTGCACTGGCTTCTTCTCATCAGCCCACTTCTTCCATTCAAGCAATGTATCCAGGACATCTTCTAGCACTGGATTGCCTCCAAGTTTAGCTACCTCTGCCCTTGCTTCAGCATCAAGCTCCTCAAGAGTGTGCCTCATGTCACTCAAAGACCCAAAATTTTCCAACAGTTTAACGCAGTATTTCTTCAATTCCACATCATGAATACATTGTCACAGGATACCTGGTTGTTTGCTGTTAAGACTAATATTCAAATTCTCTATTATGTCATAGGAGCACAAGAATAATTGATTCAATCTGAAAATGCGTAACTTCCTTATAACCAACTCTGCATTTATGCAACAAAAATGTGCACATATTCCTATTTTCAGCCATCTGTGAAGCCATTCTTTCTTTTCAAACACAGTACATGAACAAGCACTACATGTACAAAACATGTACAAACAAAAGATATGCTTGTTGACATTCTGTGCACAGTGCACCACAGCAGTTTTATTGTTACATTTGCAACATAATAATTACATGCATTTCCCTTTATTGTGTATGAGACTTCAAATAAGATAGGCAGCAAAATCAATTTCATTTAATCACTCTTTTAACAATATTTTTCATTAACTTTTTGACACATCTGCACTGTAAAGCTGCAGAACTACACCTATTACATTTGTCATGTCCATCCTTCCAAATATATCAACTTGTGAAAGTACAGTATGGTGGAACTGCTGACAGAGTGGTTTCAGAAGAAACATTCAATTGTGTACTATCAAGAGTGGTGCAACATTTTGAGGTGTAAAGAACATGATGTGGAGGAACAAGAATATGGGTAATGTACACTGAATTGAAAATGGGTATCAAAAGGACAGTTGTTTGCAACAATAAATTGAATTTCTACAAAACAGGATTATCAAGAAAAAAGTGTGCATATACAAGCAAGAGATGGAAAATGAACAGGTAGAAGAAGAAATGAATTTAGGAGACAAGAAAATGTTAGGGATAGATGAGATATTGGCTTATTACTAGTGTAATAAAATGTCAAATACTTGCTAGCAATGATTTAACTATCATGTCAAAGTGCAGGACAAGAGACTTGGAACCAACCATCCTTAAAAGCAGAGGTTTAATGATTCTACATAGATTGTCAAAGTTTTATACACATTGGCAATATAGTAAAATTTTGTTGGTTATCATAACTACTACCATATACAGTCTTAAATGTATCAGAAAATGAATTGCTCTTGAGCAGGATACATAAGACCTGACTGTCATCTTGATGACATATTATGACATGGATTACTGGGAAAATGAACTTCCCTATTTTGAGGTTTTCACAGTAGCCTTTGTCCTGTGAATATTGCAACAATAAACACACATTTTTAACCAATGTTTCAATATTCATAAATAACAAACCACAACAGCTTGTTTCCACGCAGTGCCTCCTGACAAACCGGTGTATATATCAGGTCAAATTTCATACCATATTTTTGTTAAGTTTCCTAACAAATGTCAGAATACACCAGCATATAACTATGTCTAGCCATATGCTTTAGATATACCAAGTGTTAGCTGACTAGGAATATCTTGTGACAAACTCCAATTACTGCAGTTTGCTGCAACCAATATTCTTATTGTCTAGTTATGGACCTTTCTACAGATCTCTCAACTTTAAGAACTACAAGGTATAGGGCTTCCCATTAACACTCCCTAAACCTGCACTGTGTGAAGCTTGAAAACATGGACAAATTCAAATATCTAGAACCAATAACTCAGAAGTTACCTCCTGCTTATAAAGATTGTGATAGTCATTGGAGATCTGGTAGTAGAGCCCCAAGATGTCGGTCAGTTTGGTGAAGTCAGCTGTAATCTCACTAAGGAGCTGCAGCAGTTGGATTCCAAGATTGAACAGTGCTCCAGTTTCAGTTAAAAAGACATTTTATGTTAATAAAAATCCAACTAGAAGCAACAGTATGCAGATATTTATTTACTGCAAAGTCACTCTACATGTTTTGGGTGACACAGCATCCATCATCAGGAGAACTGTGCTGTGACACTCGAAACATGTAGAGTGAATCTGCAGTAAATAAATAACTGCATACTGTTGCATCTAGTTGGATTTTTATTAACATTCAATTATGATGCACGGAACTATGAGCTTAAAAGACATTTTATGTTTTGGTAAATCAGGAACATTATCAGACAAATTCATCCATACCCAATATTAATACAAGTAATTAACCAAATCTTCATATCATACCATATCATATCATATCATCATATCATTACATATATCATATCATAACATTCATAGAATAAATACTAGCCTCTCTTGTTTTCAAAGACATACATTCTACGTTGGCATAAAAAAATCAGCAGTTTAACATCTAGTGTGACAATCCTCAATAGTGGCAAGAAGCATTTAAAGTAGCATTAAGAAAATACCTACAGACACATCCTTTAACTGTGTAGATGAAATTTTTTATGAGTAAAGGTGATTTATAATACTGTTCTTGTAAAACGTTTGTAATATTCTGTATTGTACATTTGCATATTTTGTGTATTTTTGTCTTTTTCCACATCCTACTGATTCTATGACACACACATGGACCAATAGAATGTGTGTGTATATATATATATATATATGTATATGTGTGTTTGTGTGTGTTTTGTGTGTGTGTATGTATGTATGCATGTATGTATGTATGTAGGTATGTATGTACGAATGTACGTATGTATGTATGTATATACGCATGTATGTATGTGTGTATATTTGTACATACCTATGTATGTATGTGTGTGTGTGTGTTTGTGTGTGTGTGTGTGTGTGTGTATGTATGTATGTATTTACATATGTACATACATACTTATATACATATGTGTGTATATATGTACATACATACATAGTGTTTATGTATGCATGTATTTAAGTACACACAAGGATCCTGACATTAAAAAAAGTGCACTTGACTCAAACTCAAAGACATTTTATACTTAACCACAACACCCAATTCACAAAATGCAATAATGACTCTGCAGTGAACAATTTTACTTGGTCAGAAAACAGTGCCGTTTTTTAGTTGACCAATGCCTCACCCCACTCTAAAAATACCCAGCGCAAATGAGCAGCTTAAGTGTTGCACCACAACCAAAAGTTTCATCAAACCAAAGTTCAAGAAATTAGTACCAACTCCTGCACTTTACTCACAGTAGGTGAAAATTCTGAAGTATCAAAAACAAATCCATCCCACTCACTTTGTATTTTCACCCACTACAAGCACTCATGTCACATAAAAGTGTACAGGGTGTCCACAGAGTTCACCTCCTCTTTTCATATGTAATATTACTGTTATTAACGATAGCTGAGCAAATATGCATTATACCATTTATTAATAAAATATATAATGCAACAATTCATTGTACTATTAATGAAAATTTGCAATAGACTGCTTAATTATTGTTGATTTGCTTCAGTGTAATAAAGTTTAAAAAGGACATTGTAGTTTTTGTTAAAGTGCAATATATCTTGTAAACAAAAGCAAACTTGTGGATTCCTATAGTACAAAAAATAATCTTAACCAGCCATGCACTATCATAGGACAACACAAATACAAAGGATGTTTAGTGAGGAACATCTCACCTCGCAGTCACATGCAGCAAACAGGGAGTTGCAGTACCTCTGAATGGGTTGTCTTAAGCACAATGTATTGCAGAACTTGCAAAATCAGATCTTTCAGATTACTGTGCATGGGTAACTCTAACCAAACACTATGTCTGCAGGAACAGTTAGTAAATACAATGTTTACAGGTACAGCCCTAAGTCTTGACCACTTTTTATAACTTTGATAGTTTATTACCTGCTCTGATGACATATCATCTTTCTGCAGTATAAACTGTTGCATGTGATTTAAGCGTAAATGCACTAAAAAAATACCGGCGTACAAAATTAAATTGCCTCCAGCTTTTTAATTTTTAATGAGCTTAGTCTTACACCACATTCACAGAATTTCAACCACAAATTTGTGGAGAAAAGTTTCTAAAATATTTTATCAAAATACTTGCACAATGAAAACCTCTTTCACGGTTTATCAAGAAGACAAATATTTACAAAGAATTACCCACTGAAAACTTCTTTTTAGAGCCCCAAGGAGAATTTTGTGACCTTTCTTGCCACTCCTCATTGTTTATGAGTGAGAAAATCCACTTCTTTCATTTGTTAAATGTAGGAAATGTGACCCTGAGAAAAACTGGTCTGGGACATAAAAATTACTGTTTAACGAACTTATATCATTTTTTATAGGAGCCCTGAAATTCAGATTTCTCTCTCACTGTGGAATTTGAGGTCTTCACACCATTGCTCATAAACATCAGTATCCTTTAGGATTTGGCAAATTGACATGGCACCATACACAAAGGTTGCAATCTTTTCTGTAATTACTCAAAATAAATTGCATTATAAAGTTAAGGACAATGTGACAGTCAGTTACCACTCACGTCTCTTGCTGAATTCTACATTACTATTTCCTGAATATTCATTCTACTCCATTCAACACAATACATCTATTCTGTTGATTTATGGTGGCAAATAAGCTTCGACTAGGAAAAAATGCATTTCAGAGAACAGAATATGGCCTCAGCATTCAGCATGACGTGGGCTAAATAGCGTTGTTGGTGTAGTGACTGGCTAAGGGCTGGATGGTCCGGAGGCAAGATTTTCTGCACCTGTCCAGACTGGTCCTGGGGCCCACCCAGTGTCCTGTACAATGGATACTGGTTCTTTCCCGGGGGGTAAAAGCGGCTGTGGCATGACCCTGACTTCTCACCCCTTCTAGTGCCATGGTCAAGAAAGAGTAGAACTATACCTCTACTACCCCCATTGGCCATAAAGCCTGTACAGAGCCTCAATACTTGTACAAGGGTGCACTTTACCTTCATTTTATTCAGCTTGACAACATTCAAACACACATGCATTTATTTTTGAAGCAAGATAATTAGATCTGTTACTAATTCCACTGAATACGTTGAAGTAAATAACGTCCCACCTAACCAAATATTTCTTTCTGACAGATTCTACATGAACTTCAAATTCCTTTTTCTGAACAACATTTGTCCTGAAGTCCACCACATCTCAAGTCCATTCAAAGTTAATGTCCCTTCTTTGTATAAAGCCCATTAAAAGAATAATAATGTAGGACCAGCATTCCTCTCTAACTGCTTCATTTACCTTGTCAACCGCTTGAGAGATTTTAATGATATTTTCATTAAACATTTGCCACTGCAGCATATCAAGTTTGTATTTTTCAATTTCCTACGACCGGAAAATACAAAATAGTGGAAACATAGACTTAAGATGTGGGAATGAAACCAGCACCATTTTTAAAACAGAGCAACCATCAGAACAATAGCAACCAAACATATAATTAACAAGGTTAATGATTCTATTCTAGGTCTTTGGAATAGCTCAGAGCATTCAGAATGCCAAAGAGCAAAGAAGGGGTGATTAAAACGCATGTACTCTGGTAACTATAACAACTTTCTTTTTTATAAGTTCACATGTACAGTTAATTTCTGCTTACAGTTCTGACTCCATCCTTACTTCTCTTAACTATCTCCTGGTATTCTTCCACATATGGACACATGTAGTTTTCTCACCAGTAGATTTCCATTCCCTGTCCGCTATACATATCCAGCAGGTGTTTTGTGTACAATGCCAATGCCTTACGGTGGTTAATACTATGCACCTTATTCAACCCAATGAAAAGTACGTAGCACGCAGCACTGATTGTCCTTGGAACTCCATATACTGTGTGTGCTGCAGGATTACTTCTATGAAGAATAGAGTTGTCCTGCAAGTCATCACTTCTACAGTGCAAAATAATACACAGTTCCACTGGAAAGATTATAACAAAATATTTCTCCTTATTCACATATATTTCCCTCTTCGTTGTACCTAGTGATTGCCACTTGACTCTTTGCATGCAGGTCGTTTTATGTTCCAGTACACAAAAGCATTGCCATTTGTAATTACTAGAATCGTGTATGTCAATATTTATCCATAGAAATTTGGACATTTTTGGGACAATGATTGATCAGGAAGATATGATTTCTCGTTGTATGTCTCAGAGGTACTGAATACAATCAAAATATAAGCAAGATAAAAATTTTCTTTTACTTCCATGAGGATTAAATAACAAGCACATATGATACCAAAACCACAAGATTATAACTACATAAAGCCAGACAGTTTTGGATACATGTATAATAATTATAAAATACAAACCTTGTACCCCCACCCCATCCCCATCCCACACAAACACACAAACACACAATGTACTGCATTTTGAGACCAGCTTTTAATATAATTTGAGTTTATATTTTTATGTTATAATTCTTGTTCTTCTCTGACAAAACAAATTATTGTACTGCAAACAATTTTGCTATTCAATACCAAAACTAAAATAGAAACACAATTTACAGAGAGTCCAAAACAGTGTCCTAAAATGTTATTCCAAAACAAAATGTAACTAATATTAAACACTAAATTTTGAATCTTTGATGATATGTGACAAATGTTGATTTAGTAGGCTGATGTTTTGAGGACTCTGGTCATTATCTCAAAAAAAAATAGTTGTTATAGTTTATAATATATACTTCTAAATTTGGTCACACACCTGTATTCAAGTGGTCATCATTCAACAAATCCATATTTAAAAATCATGGTAAAAGCTGGGCAGGTCCAAACAAACTACTTTCTGCACCTTTCTTTCATTGTTGAATCCAGTAACATAAGCCAGAAATGTCATTAATATTAATCCATGTTTCCTTCAAAGCAGGCAGTCAAGTTGGTGTCCCTGCTTAACACATTTCTGGCATTAAATTGTGTAAGCAATGGGCAGTACAGAAAGCCACATACAAATAAACACAAGTAAATTATGAATGACTGGAGTTATGATGCAGGGAATAAACTTACATCATCCAAAACTTAAAATGTAGACAACTTTAAGCACTTGGTTAACATTTTCAGTACTCATATCCACACATAATTTCAGTACTGCCACACCCACATTTTTCTTTGCCACAGGATTTTGCTAGTGTCTGTGAAATAGAGTTAGAAAAGCACTACAGTGTTCTGCCATCTATGACACACTAATCAAAATTAAATGCAATGAAAGTTTGAAACATGGGGTGCGTGCGGCAACACGCTGATAAACAGTCTTATTAAAATTACAAATGGTAAACCTGCCTCAATAAACTATCATAAATATACTTACAGTAGTGTACCAGTATGCAGTATTTCAACTATGTCACTCTCTATACTGAACTTGTCTGCAGGCACCTTCAACCATAGTTGAAGGCACGGAACAACTTTGGTCGAAACTGCTTTCCAGGAACTTGCAGGATATATGTGAATGGCTGTAGGACTTTCTGAAATAACATGTACTTTTGATGTGAATGAAATTATCATGATTTAGTGAAGTACAAAAAGAAGATTCACAACGTCTTACACTACCCAACTCCCGGTCCAGGAACAGGAAATTACAGTTCCAGATTTTATTTTGTTAATCTAGGGAACAGAACAATCTCAAATGAAGTGACTTCTAATGTGTTTACATTTAAGATGAGTACAACAGGCAAAGCCTGTTATTCAACATTATAATTTTTCCCTAGATCAAATGTAGCAAAAATCACAATATGAATTTAAGGTAAGAAAATATGATAGGTTATGTCGCCCGAAAATTTTTTTTTTTACTAATGTGCATGTAATTTTGTATAATTCCTCTTTATTTTGGAGTAGCTGCTTTCCCACTGTACTATAACAACTTACTTAAAAATGACTCAAGATGGGTTAGTTATTGTGCACGAATGGTTTTTGTCGCCAGTTGGTAAACATAACTACAGGCTGTATATGTCACTATGGTGTCTTCTATTCTGCATGCCACACTGCCTTCAGAATTTCTTTGAACTTATTACATAATCTTAGTATACAAAACTGCACAAAATAAATGTCTCTATCGCTGTGTCAATTCTAATTGCCAGTTACTAACTTCCTACCTATGTAACAAACAAACAAACACAATGCAGCAGAGTATTTCATGCAAAACTAAGAGTTCCTCACTTAGTCACAAAATTCCCCGCACTGTTTGGAACCAGTAGGTTCATTACCACATTCATAAAACCCTGCCAACCATTCTTATCTTGTTTCAGATCCATCCAGTCCATGCCCCCCATCCCACTGCTTGAAGATCCATATTAATATCAATGTCACACGTAAGCCAATGTCTTCCAAGTGGTCTTTATCCCTCATGTTTTCCTACAAAATCTGGTTGACACCTCTACCCATACGTGCTACATCCTCAGCCCACCGCATTGTCGTTTATTTGATCACCTGAATAACTGTTCGTGAGGCATACAGACAAAAGCTCTTCCTTAGGCAGCTTTGCACACTCCCCTCTTACCTCGTCCCTCTTAGGCCACAGTGTATTACTCAGCACTGCCTTATTCTCGAACACATTCAGCTTACGAACTTCCTACAACGTGTGAACCCAAGATTCACACCCACACACAAGAATTAACAAATTTAAATTCTGTATATTTTAATCTTTTTATTATTTTTTTTTACCAAATTGCACGACAAAAGATTCTGCATAGATTGACGGCAAGGATTTCCAGAATGCAATTTGCTCACATCTTCTTCTTGATTACATTTCCGTTTTGTTAGAGATGTGTACCAAATATTTGGAATCTTACAGCCTTTTAAGTTATTTATTACATATCTTTATGTGTTGATTTTTCTTGTATTCTATTCACAGCATACGAAAGTATACTTAGTTTTCTCAGATTTTACTGCTAGAACAACCCCTTTCTAGCGAATACAACAGTCTCTCTTTTTCAGTTGCTTACTTCCTACAAACGAATCTGTCCATATCCGCGGTATTTTTGATTGATTCCTAACAAAGTAAGTTTTTAAGTTGAGGAGTTGTTAACACCTCTCAGAAATCCCAAACTGGAGGACCACCCCTTAACGCCGGGCCGCTACTGCCTAAGCCTTAAAACGCTAACGTGGAAATTATGGTGAGCTCCTAATAATGCCAGCAGATGGCAGATGGAATTTAACTCGGCTGTATTGGCAGCCACCGTCCTTATTACATTTCGTCAATTTCGTTACCTCATCGTGTTCCCTGTCGCCCACTGTGATGCAAGGAACTCCGTTTCCTTTTCCATGTCCTTCCATTTTAAATAAGTTCCTTCGTAGATCTGTCTTTTCCCCCAACACGGAAATATTTCCAGTGCGTCCCAACAAACTGACATGTTGCATTTTCAAAACCAACGTACAAACTAAGTTCTGGGACGATATTAATGCAACTGTTTATATACATATTCTCTAATTCAAAGAAACATTTCAGAAGAAAGAATCAAAAGCACACAAGAAAGTCCACGTTTTGGCAGTTTGACTTTGCTGAAGATACCCCACCAAGAGTGGGAAAAAATTACAGAAAAAGTTACTGGGAACAAGAAATTCGCTAATGATTTTGAACAGGTTTCCCAATACTGAAAGGAACGAAGGAAATAAATGGAATAGCGATATGTATGTTATTCCGAGAGAGAGAGAGAGAGAGAGAGAGTGTGTGTGTGTTTGTGTGTGTGTGTGTGTGTGTGTGTGTGCGTAGCCTTAATAACCCCATATGCAAAGCGCATGCGCCGTATTATATTGTCATCTGTGGCCTATGTCTCTATATCATATTTATAATAATTATTTCATAAACAGCTAGATTTTGGGGTGTGGGAAAGGCTATTGTACATAAAACGTGCGATTTGATTTCTTCTGCCACTTTAGCATGAAGAATTTCTCATTCTAAGAAATATTCAGCGAGATATTTTCATAAACAATGTTAGGTAGAAAATTATTGGAGAGGTATTTGGCCCCCTTGCCCCCCCCCCTCCCCCTCCTACCAAGGAGTTATGCCCATGGCTCTTGACGTCATTTTGAAGTGAATTTGAAGTGTGCCATCCCCGTTGTGTGTATATAAACTAATAAGAGGGTATGTAGTCAAGATCACAACTATGTATGTCTAATCAGGCGTTATATTCTTAATAGCCAAATAACTACATGTTTTTTCGCTCGAAACAATTGAGATTGTTCTATATAATTCGCGTTACGGTGTGTTGATGAAGGGATCTCGACATCAAACTTCTGTTGGAACATAGTACCCTAAATTGTGTGTGTGGGTGAACCATTTATAATAATACATAAAGGTATGACCATTAATATCAAACTAAGAACAAATGAGGCGCACAAGGAACTAAAAAGCAGCGCACAAATCCTACAGTGATACGGTGGACCGATTAGGACAACTTACAACACATAACAACACCCTCACGGAAGACACCAGTTGTACGCAGCACACTAAAGACTAAGTGTCACCACAAAAGTCAACAGTGACCAACAAGTACAGTGACGGTAGGCAGTGGGATAAAATGCATAGCTGTACTACCAACCAGTGACAGCACAAAAAATAAAACGCGCATAGACTGAGTGAGATACGCAATACAACACGTACAGGATTCACACCAACCAAGAAGACAGACCACGATATCCAATAAATACACAGGAACCCCAGATACAGTAAGTACTAATTTTCACATATTCTCCCCCTACCGTCCCATACCAATATTGCCTTAATATGCCACTAGTAATACCCCAAGGATTTCTTACACACTTGTCTTCTCCGTAACTACTCTTAAAAGATAATATCTTTCAATAAAGAACATAGTTGAAATATTTGTTTTATAGAGTCGAATTACAATTGCATTTACGATAAATCCCACTTGAGTTCCTACAATCCAGCGTCATGATCAATGAGAACCACAGGAGCCCTCTTTTGGAAAAAATGGCCGTGACGTGAAGCTATCCACACAACATATAACTACACAATTAAGGATGACCTTACGGCGTAGTACACAGTAAGCAGCAGGAAAATCTTTCACTTACTGCTTCCTTTACCGTTAACTTTCTTAACTGACATTCAGTTCACTATATATTTTCTCCAGTTTGCCTGCTACCTAAACATGTAAAGATTGGAATATACGACACGGCCAATTTACTTCAACAGTACAGTGTTCCGGTAAGTGGCACTCTGTACTCTCGTACCTACACAGTAACC
>Ga0131853_10017764_pt1 | contig 12951 bp, 9 predicted proteins | sample TergutLab28metaG_FD_92764 | JGI IMG/M metagenome (GOLD analysis project Ga0131853, IMG submission 92764) | Labiotermes labralis P1 segment gut microbial communities from Petit-Saut dam, French Guiana - Lab288 P1 (version 2) (version 2) | ecosystem: Host-associated > Arthropoda: Insects >...
ACTGATGGGATTAACAGCGTTATTATTAACACTAGGATTATTACCTTGTTTGCTGCATTGGTTACTTTTCTTGGCATTGGGCTTCCTCCTTGGAATGACACAGAATGTCACATTTCTCGCATTCATATTGTTGCGCGAGCGTAACATATTCAATCCTTTAAGGTCAAGATGTTTTTCGATATCGCGGTTGGTATATTTCGACATTTTGCTAGTATGTTTTTAATTGACGCAAATTCGATAGTAAAAAGGGTTCTCCAGAGTATCAAAACCGTGCCTCTCTTGCATGCTTTTGATTAATTGGTAATATCCCAGCCATCGCCGACTTCTCTCGTTTTTTCTCGGGCTTTACGTGACGGCACCTTTTTTATACATCTCCACTACCACTCCGGCTTGTCTCTACACCTATTTTCATGCATAATTATTAAAAACGCCAAAACCCTACATAAACCGAAAGGACACCATCATATGTCAAGCATCCAACCCGGCTACCTTATAAAACTAGTACGCCTAAGAAAAGCCATGACCCAGCCCGAACTACTAGCCGAAAGCGGCCTAGAAAGCCTGCACGTCTTCCGCCTAGAGCATGAGCGCCACAAGACCGACCCGGTAAACCTGCAAATCCTAATGGACACCCTATCCGTCCAGATGGGTGAATTTTTGATACCCCTATTAGAAAACCAACCGCCAGAGGTAATAGCATGGCGTGACCGCCTAATTTGCGCACTGGATAGAGGCAACGTAACCCAAGCGGCGGAAATACTAAAGCTATTCGACACCCTAGACGGCTTCGAAGAAGGTATAAACCGTCAATTTATTCTAAGCCACCGCGCAAGATACTTGGAACAAACAGGTGCGCCTACCCATGAAATCCTTCCTTTGATTGAAGAGGGCCTAGATATTACCTTCCCCGAATACCGCGAATGCGCGGTAGCAGATGCCATCCTAATCTTCGAAGAATCTGAACTGCTGCACACCAAGGCCCGCGTACTACACAAAGATGGCAAACTAAACGAAGCCATAAGTTTGCTAGAAAACGTCCGCGCCGGCCTGTCTAAGTTACCTGTAGATGACTGCGAGCGTGAGCGCCAGCTAGGCCCCGTTCTGCTAACCCTATCCGCATATCAAATAGAAGCAAAAGACCACGCAAGCGCCTACGAAGCAGCAAAAGAAGGCGCACGCATATCATATTGGCGCAAACAAGGTAAATATATGCCGGACTTCCTATACAACCGTGCCAAAAGCTACCATGGTTTAGGCATGGAAGACCGCTGTCAAAGCCTGTTAAAGGCGGCATATTTCGGCTATAGTCTGGTGCGTGATGAAAAAGGCGCATTCAAAATCGTGACCCTAGCCAAAGAACTGGGAATGACCTTCAACACCTACAACACAGAAAAACTAACCAGCCTACCTCTTCCCCACGAGCCATACAGCCGCGGTGAAATCGTAGCCAGCGCCAATATAGGCGAATTCATATTAAAACTGCGCAAAAAGGCTAATTTGACCCTAGACCAGCTATGCCAAGGCATATACAGCACAGGCAACCTGTCCAAAATCGAGCAAAACCGTATTACCGGCAATGTATACGGCATGGAAGGTATAATGCAGCGCCTTGGCCGCCATATAGACTATTATCTAAATACCTTCCTTTCCGGCAAGGATTTCGACGAAAAGCAAATGCGGGATAAAATCATAGCGCTGGCCGTAAGCCACGAATACGAGGCCGCTGAGGAACTGCTAAAGGAACTGGAAGCCAAAAGGGCGTTCCAAAAAGGTATTTGTCTGCAATTCGTTAAGAAGATGAAGGCCATAATCCATAGCGCCAAAAACGGTCCATCGCCATACTGCTTACAGATGCTTCGCGAAGCACTCCAAATCACATGGCCGGGCTTTGACGAAAGCGACAGTAAATTTATTGAAAACATAGGAAACCGCCCATTGGCCTACTACGAAATCTCAATACTAAACCAAATAGCCATGCACTACCGGGACGCGGGCGACTATGCTCACGCCGCCAAGATGTATGAAAAACTGAAACACAGCATGGACAACAGTTACGTAGACGAACTGGAAAAAGCTCGTATGTACGGTGCGCTACTGTACAACTATTCCAAAACCTTAAGCCTAACGGCTCACTACCATGAGGCGCTACAGATCATAGATGAAGGTTTCAACTTCGAACTGAGAGGGCGGCGGTTGCAAAACCTTCCTGATTTTGCGATAAACAAGGCTTGCTGCTTGCTAGAACTGGGCGAAAAAGAAGAAAGCATCCCGTATTTTGCCCAAGCATACTACGGGGCAAGCATGTTTGCTGACTTTGGGGGAATCCAGAATATGGCCGTTATACAAGAGTATGTACGTGAGCGGCTAGGGATTGTGTTTGAGTAGGTTTCGATGCCAATGACGAAAGCGTTGTACAGCTGTAGTATGGAAAGTGTTTGAAATAGATTTAACATAGCATTTGTTATTTTACGATGAAAATGTTGTTGAACGGAGATACTAATGAAGAATTTTACAATAATGATAAAGCCAGCGTCATCCCTATGCGACATGCGTTGCAAATACTGTTTCTATTACGACATTGCGGCTTCGCGCCATATGGCCTCTATGGGTATTATGACACAAGACACGGCCACGGCACTTATTCATAAGGTATATTCCGGCCTAGAAACGGGCGACAGCATAACCTTCGCCTTTCAAGGCGGCGAACCGGGATTGGCCGGGTTAGATTTTTTCGAGTTTTTTGCCGAGACGGCGAAAGAGACTGCTCCGCGCGGAGTCAGGACTTCATACGCATTCCAAACCAATGGTCTAATGGTTAATGACGCTTGGTGCCGGTTCTTCAATAAAAATAATTTCTTAGTAGGCCTGTCCTTGGATGGAGATGCCGCTCTACATAATCAAAACCGCATAGACACGCATGGAAAAGGGACATTCAACCGGGTAATGGATGCCAAAAGGCTGATGGACAGGCATGAAGTTGAGTATAATATCCTGTGTGTGCTAACAGCCGAAAGTGCAAGGCGTGCGCGACGCATATGGAATTTCATATTAAAGGAAAGGATTAAGCACATCCAGTTCATCCCATGCTTAGAGCCGCTGGAAATCCCCGCAAATAGCACTACAATTGTAACTGATAAATCCGCCACAAAAGGCGAATCCAATTCAATCGTAAGAGACACGCCCAAAATAAGCACGGAAGCAGCCCTTACAAGTAAGCGTTTCGGCCAGTTCTATTCAGACCTTTTCCCGCTATGGAAAACCGAAATTGAAAAAGGAAACCTTATACATATACGGCAATTCGAGGACCTAGCGGGGATATATCTTGCAGGCCAAAGGCTAACCTGCGGCATGAGTGGGCGCTGCACTCCGCAAATAGTTGTGGAGGCAGACGGCAGTGTTTACCCTTGCGATTTTTTTGTGTTGGATGAGTATCGCGTAGCAAACCTAGCTGAGTCTTCTTTGAAGGAAGTTTTCGATGCTGTAGTCAACTGCGGGTTTTTGGGCCAGCAGCCAACGAAGTATGCGATATGTGTTAATTGTGTGTATAACAAATGGTGCCAAGGCGGCTGCAAGCGCATGGCAAAGGCCGTATACGGCCATGACTGCGGAATGAAGTCATTTTTGGATAAGCATCTGCATGACCTGCTGACTGTTGCACGCAGGTTAGTCGGTCGTTAAGTGCCCGCTCGCCTATGTAGCCTGAGTTGGTAGACTGTTAGTGCAATTTCATGATTTTGTTATACAACAACTCTTGTATCATATAATCACGGTATGTATACTGTAACTAAAATGCGGCTTTAGACGTCGCGAAACTACATATAAGGTGCGAATGGTGGAACCCCAATGCCAAGGAATAAAGTTCTTATAACGGCGCTAACCATAATCCTACTATCAGTAATGCTTATTATGATTACCACTTGTGGATACAACGGCCAACCTGAAAACGGTAGCGATGATGATGCCGATACTAGTGCCAATATTACAGACATTGGCCGTACAATGCTGGTAATCTATTCAACACTCGCGCCTTACGTTGCCTCGCCTATAATCACAACATTTCAGGAGCGCTACAACATAACTGTAGCGATTCACACCGCCACTACAGCCCAAACTCTGTCCCGCCTCCGTGACGAGGCAATAAGCCCCCAAGCCGATATATTGTGGGGTGCCAGCGTGCAGGCTGTAACCCCGTATTTACATCTTTTAGAGGACTTCACTTCCGCTAATGAGCCTTACATGATACCGGGTCACGAAAACACTACTGGCCGTGTTACCAGCTTTACAGCCAACGCTGGGTTATTAATAGTTAATACCTATCTAATAGGCGATATAGAAATCCGTGGCTACAAATGCCTGCTTAACCCGGCACTTAGCGGGCAGATAGCTTTTGCCTACCCAACTGCAGCATCATTGCCATTTAATCACCTGATCAACCAGCTATTCGCCATGGGTAGCGGCGGCCTCAATAGCGGATGGGATTACATACAGCAGTTTATAAGTAACACCGACGGGATTATAAAGTCCGACTTCACCGCCGTGCATAACGGCGTAATAGATGGCGATTTTATCGTTGGCCTTACCTGCGAAGAAACATTTTTCCGGCACATGGCAGCCGATGCGCCTGTACATGCCGTTTATATGGATGAAGGTATCATGCCCGCGCCAATGGTTGTAAGTATCGTTAACGGTACAATCAACCGCGATGGAGCGGAAGCTTTTATTAATTTTGTTACGTCTCACGAAGTCCAAGCTTTTTTGGAATTAAACCTGCGAAGAAGGGCTGTACGTAGCGACGTACAACCTCTTGGTATCCCGGTAGGTAACGCCGATATAAATTGGCTTCCCGCAAACACCGAGTATATCCTTACATATAGGGATATGTGGATAGAGCAGTTTTGGGATATGTGGATGGCACAGCACTAAACACGATAAAAGATATGCCAGCATATGTGATAGAATAATATAAATAGAAGCGCAATATTCGAATAATAGAGGAGAATGTAATGAAAATTAAAATAATAGTATGTATAGTTTTATTTGCGGCTCTTCTAGCCATTGCGGCTTGCGCTGCTCAGCCTGAGCCTGAGTACATCCCCACTAATGGTGACACATCGCCCACCGGGCCATCATACGACGCAACAACAAGTGATAATATCCCCGTTGAAAACAGCGAACAGGAAACGGAATCATATACCCTATCAAGCCAAGCCGGGATGCCCGGAAAAATAGCCATCATTGCTTATGAACACAATACTGCCCTCGGCCCCAACCACGGCGAAAACTGGGTAATTGAGCTAAAAGAAATACACGGGCACGAAAACATAATAATTTACACTCATCCAATATCACGAAGTTTCAGGGCCGCCGAAGTGGAGGCGATGATTGATGAAATTGCCCAAAACCCTGAAATAAGAATGCTAATCATAAACCCGGCCAGAAGCGGGGCTGACCATATAGCAGGTATGCTGCGCCAGCAAAGAGACGATATATTTATTGTTTATATCGGATATGAAATTACTGTTTACAGCGAAAACCCCTTCCAAGACAATGCCCTTTCGCATGCCGCTTCCAATGCGAACCTAATTCTAAACATTAACACAAACGAGATGGCAAGACGTGTACCCGCAAACGCCTTAGAACTTGGTGCCGATACACTTATTTTCTTCTACGACAGCGTCACATGGGACGACGAAGAGTTCGTGGAGTCATTCATTCACAGTATGATGCGGGATAAAAGTGCGGAAATAGGGCTTATGTTTGTGGAGATAGACATAGAAGGCTATATCCAATGCGGCAGCAGCTTTCATATGTTTTTGGAAAGAATGATTCCACTTCTAATAGAAGAATACGGGACAAATATCGTACTTTACGGCTTGGATAATTGGAGAGTGCTTGGTGAGTGGCTGCGTGAAGGTTTATTCTTCCTGCCAATGTCCACAAACCTGCTTGAACTATGTCCTGCAAGCCTTGCACTTGAGCTACAATTAATTGACTGGTCCGCGCATATCAGATTATACGATATTCCAAGACTCATAGATGAGATAAGACGCTATATAGAAGAAAGAGGCCTGCAAGGTCGGATTGCAGTACCCCCAATGTCGCCGCGTATGTTATTTCCGCTTGCCGCGGTCGAATACGGCATAATGTGGATGCAAGGTGGTGTTCAAATCGAAGGCATTGATATCCAAGTTATGGAGCAAATAATGGCAGATTTAATTGTAATGCACACCGGCCTAAACAAAAATATTACCTTGTCACCACTCGAGGAAAATGGCGTAATCTACGAAAATTATATGCTGATTCTGGCTGACTTGCTTATATACTAATGCGACTGGTAGCGTGTCAAAATCGTTGTAGCTTTGAGGCCAGTTATGGGAAGAATTACTCCTGACTCAATACCGCCCAAAAAATTGTACAGTGATTCACGAGTAGCGGCTGCGTTGGCAAGCCCAATGTTTGCGGCCATATCCATATTGGCGTGCGAGGCTTCTACAATAAATTCTACATCTTCACCGTCTTCTGCGGTCATTACCAATACATCTATGCGGAAGTTATTGTTTCCTTCAAAGTGTATACAGTCGATAATATTATCTATTCGGACTTCGTATCTTCGGTAATAAACCGGGCCATGAACTACTATATTGCTTAGCTGTCCTTCATACCATGGCATATTTGCTAGATTGTGCGGCAGTATTTCCTGATACAGTCCTCTGAGTTCATAAAAATTTAGCAAATCGCCTTTTGTGTAGCCTTTAAACAGTGGTATACCAAACTGGCGCGTCTTGGTTAATGTTGCGGAGTCATAACTCCAATCAACCTCGAAATGCCACTCTTGATATGAGAATCCGTCTTCAATGGCTTGCCGAACAGCTGCTTCTATACCGGATTCGGTTACAGGCCAGGCTAGAGATGTTCTTTTCCTGTTCATAATTTGCCATTGGTCTTCCCAGCCTCTTTGTTGGAAACGGTTAATCCAGCCATGCCGGAAGAAAGCATGGCCCGGTGTGTCCATAAACTGCATGTCTAAGCGGCGAAGCCTGAAATCGCTCATTTTTATGCCTAGTGAGTTTATAAACTCTTCAGACAGGCTGCCATCAGGGTTAAGCACTATGCCGTTATTGAGTATGAACTTAATGTCGAACTCCATATTAGCGGTTGTATGGCAGCTAGCCTCTGGTTTTACATCGCCATTGTTTTCGTATGCAGTTACGCCCACTGTGCCAAAAACTATAGCAAAGGAAAGAGCTAGTGCGAGGACTCTTATAGTTTGCTTTTTAATTGTCATCTGCATGCTCCTTTTATGCCGAAGGCTGTAAAACTCTGGTGCAATTTATATCGTAATGATAAATACTCACTCGCTATCTAGCTTCCCTGTAAACAAATATATTCCCAATGCTGCAAGGAAGCCGTTTACTGAAATGAGATTGCTGAAACGCTGAAAAACGCCGAAATATTCAGGTGGTGCAACGCCTGTCCCGATTGCTCCAGCAAACATAAGGATTAGGGCTATCGTTGCACATATGGCAAGTGAAGTAAATCTTTTTTTGCGATATCCGCCAATCATAATTAATATAAGAGAGGTGATAGAAAGTACGACAACCACGCCTGCTACAACAAGGTGCATGATATCTTGAAATGTCGCCCCACTTGTCCCACTTTCTGAGAGAGGGAATGCCAAAAAGCCAACCGTAGATACCCAGAACATTAAAGCGAACAGGTAGATTCCTAGCCGTAAGGGTTTACTGTATTTATCTCGGACCGCAACACATGCCATCATAATACATGTAATTCCGGCTACGCCATATAAGCTTGCCAGCTGATGCCATAGCATAAAGGACGGTGCATTTGCTGCTGATAAATCACTGACCGCTTGGCTCATCCAGTCATATCCCGGATATGCGAGTGGGGCAAATATCACTGCGCTGGCATATGAAAGAAAACTCACTACCCCTAGTAATCCACACCAATGAATTAGTGTTTTCTTTCTAATTTCCATAATGCACCTCATAAATCCCGTCTTTTATCGTGTTAATCTCTAGGTCTGCGCCTACCGCTGTTGCCGGTATTTCTGCGCCTGCTGTATTCTTCACCATTGCTGATACTATCCCCGGATAGCGTATTTTACATGGGCCGCCTACCTTGGCGGTTATCGTTAGCTTCTTCATTTTCGAATTTTCCCATACGCAATCTACCACGAAATTACCACGGGCTACTAAGCCGTTATAACTGCCTGTACTCCAATGGCTGGGCATTGCGGCCAGCGGCTCTATTGTGTTGCCGTTTGATTGTAATAGCATTTCAGCTACCCCTGCCGTGCCACCGTAATTGCCGTCTATTTGGAAGGGCGGGTGAGTGTCCCATAGGTTATTTAGCGTGCCTACTTTTAGCAAAGTCTGGTATAGCCTGTATGCGCTGTCGCCATCGCGGGCACGGGCCCAGCATAGTAGCCTATGAGCCATTGCCCAGCCTGTGGACTTGTCGCCCCTTAAGGCAAGTGTTACTTTGGCGGCTTCAATCCACTCCGGGGTATCACTGTTTATTGCTTGGCCGGGGGAAAGGGCTTTAAGGTGAGAGATATGACGGTGGTTGGGGTCGCCTATCTCGCCGTATTTGTTTTCTTCGCGGTACTCTTTAATTTGTCCGGATTCGCCTATGATTATAGGGTCTAGCTTATCCAGCTGAGTTTTTGCTATGCAGACTGTCTCATCATTTACACCCAGTATTTCCGCGGCGGCTATTGTGTCGCGGTGGTTTTCATAAATCATCTGCTGGTCGAATGCGCAGCCTGTGGTTTGGTAATGTACTCCTTCATGATACTGCTCCGGCGAGGCGGATGGGTGGGCTAGCAACAGGCCGTCTTTTTCTATAACTGTCTTGGATAAGAAGTCTGCCACGCCGGAAAGTATCGGGTATGAGACTTCCTTTAATATATTGGTGTCGCGGGTATAATCATAATAATCCCAAAACAGTTTAGCTGTAAGGGCGCTTGTACCGGGGCCGGAGTGGCCGTTTGGGGCGGGGCGGGCCATCCTGTAGGGTGCGCCGCCTGTGCCTACCGCCCAGCCATTTTTGCCTTGGCCCGGCTCTGCCATGGGGGCGGCGTATGTTACGTCTGGGTTTTCGCTGTTTATTTGCGCGATATATTCATCGGCGTTTTGCTGTGCCAGTTTGTAGAATGCACGGTTCATGTCGGCGTATGATTCGAACATTTCGGCCAAGTTTGTAGTGAAGGCAGGCCAGTAGTTCATTTGGATGTTGATATTGTGCCAGTAGCCTGCACTCCATGGGGCTATGCCATATTGGTTCCAGATGCCTTGTAAATTGCCGGGAAGGGTGCCTTTTCTGGAGGATGCGATTAGTAGGTAGCGGCCGAATTGGAAATATAGTTCTTCAAGATAGGTGTCGTGGATGCCGTTTTTGTAGTTTTCCAGCAGCTTGTCTGTTGGCGTGTTTGATATCATACCACCGATGTCCATGTACATGCGGTTGAAATAATTGCAGTAATCGGCTGTGTGCCGGTCGCGTATGGCTTCGTAGCCGAGTGCAGCGGCCTTTTTTATGTTTGCAGTTACACGTTCGTGGGGGTGGGGGTTGCCTGCCAGCTTGTCCCGTCCCTCGGCTAGGTAGGCCTTTTCGCCTATTACATAGTTTGTGCCGCCTGCCAGTAGGATTACCGCGCTGTCGGCGGCTTCTACTACTAATTTATCGCTAACGGCTTTTATTCTGCCGCCTTGTGTTAGCACTTTAATTTGACCTTCATATAATACGCCGTAATGTTCCATCTCGCCGTCAAAGGTTATTGTATCGCCTTGGGCTGTTACTTTTCCTGTTTTGCCAAAAGGGCCTTCCTTGCCGAAGGGGTCTGTCCCAAAAGGGATTAGGTATGGTGTTTCGGCTTGTATTGTGAATGAAATTTTTGCTCTTTCAGAAGCCTCAAATTTAACGGCTACCACTGCGTCTGGGTAGGAGGCTAGGTATTCGCGTTGGTAGGTTACGCCTTTGTATGTGTATTTTACGTGGGCGGTGGCATCGTTTAGAACTAAGTCTCTTGTGTAATTATCAATTTCATCTTCCGGGTGGTTAATATCTATTGTTATCTCCGCAAAGTTATTTACACCAGAAGGGTAGGGGTTTGCGAGGCTTACTTCCGTCACTTGAATACGCTCTGTGTCTGTGCGGCCAAAGATGTTTATGCCCATATGCCCGCAGCCCATGGGCAGGGACCATTCTTCCCAGTCTGGGTCTTTGGTTTTAGACCAGTGGGCAGCCCAGTTTACCGGGACTTTGCCGCGGTTTGGGGCGGGCTTGTCGTACCATAGTTTGTAGAGTTTTTTCATGGGTATCCTCCTAGTAAAAACTGTTTTTTGGATTGTACAGTATTGGCGTGGAAAATGAAACACAATACAAAGCAACAGCCTCGTCTGTTGCCTAAACTGCGTAGTTGCATTCGCAGTTTAGGCAGCGGATAAGGCTGTTGAAGAAATCATTAAATCAAGTGCCAGTGCCAACGCCGGCATCTGCAAATTTGAATAAAGAGAAATGCCCTGTGCTGGCTGCGTTTGCGGTGGCGTTGTTAAGGGTTACGGTGTGGTCGGAGCCGTTAACGATACGTATAGTGGTACCTTCTGATAAATGCCCTACGCGTGTGAGTGTAATTTGGCCACATGTTCCCATATTGGCTGTACCAGAAACAGGGTGAGAACCGTTTAACTCAACTAAAAATGTGTTGTCTGGCTGATTGCCTTCATCCAAGGACAATACACATGTTAACGAATAAAGCCCGGTTATCGTTATGGTAAAGGTGTCAGTGCCGTCGTAGTCTACGCCTTCGCCGTAGTAATGCGTCGGTGTTTCGGATTCTGCCGGGAAAACAACAGCAGCGCCGCTTGCTATATTCTGAGTACCTATGATATTAGCATTCATAAAAGGCTGCTCTATAAACTGCGGGCCGGGAGGGCCTTGAATACCTTGTGGTCCTTGAATGCCCTGCAACCCTTGTAGCCCTTGACCTCCCGGAGGGCCCTGTGGGCCGGTTGTGCCGGTATCACCTGGTAAGCCTTGAATCCCCTGAGGGCCTTGCGGCCCCATTGGCCCTGTGTTGCCTGGCCTGTCAGGAGGCCCGGGAGGTCCGGATGGCCCTGAAGGGCCCGGCGGGCAGGGTTTTGGTGGTTCTGGCTTTGGCGGGCATTTCTTATTTTTTGGTTTAAAATTGCTACTAAAAATAAACCAATCGAAATCGCTGTTTCTTGTCATTGCCTCATCTCCATAATGATATTTTAGTTTCGCCGCTAAAGAGATTGTACCCTTACTTTTATTATATTTATGGCCATGTATTTGGTGCCAAAAGACACAAATTATTGGCTTGCTATATTTCACTTTATAAGTTAATCTGCAGCAAATATCACAAAGGAGACACGGAGTACAATGAAAAACATATTATTTATAATCACAGACGACCAGCGCTATGATGCACTAGGCGCGGCAGGCAACACAGATATAATCACCCCAAACTTGGACCGTCTTGCCGCAATGGGTACGATGTTTACTCAAGCGCATATCCCGTCCGGCTCCAATGGCGCTATATGCATGCCAAGCCGGGCCATGCTTAACACTGGGCGGACGCTGTTTTCTATTGATGGAATGGGCGAAACCATCCCTGAAGCCAACACGACACTTGGCGAAGCTTTCGCAAGAGCAGGGTATGACACATATGGCACAGGCAAATGGCATAACGGGCCGCCGTCATTCTCCCGGGCATTTAAGGGCGGTGACAATATTTTCTTCGGCGGAATGTGGGACCACTGGAATGTTCCCGTTAACCGCTATGACCCTACCGGCGAATACGACAATGTGATAAATTTTACCGCGAATTTTTACTACGACCGCGGTGTGCAGAAAGTCCACTGCGACAAGTTTAATCCTGGTGTACATTCTACGGAACTTTTAACAGATACGGCTTTGCGGTATTTGGATAACCGCCCATGTGATAATCCGTTTTTGCTGTATTTGTCTTACTTGGCACCGCATGACCCGAGAACTATGCCGCAGCGGTTTAAGGATATGTACAATCCGGAAGAAATTATGCTTCCGGCAAATTATATGGCAAGCCACCCGTTTACATTTGGTGTTGAAGATATTCGTGATGAGGTGCTGATAGCTCAGCCGCGGGATGAGAAGGAGGTTCGTATTCATTTGGCGGAATATTATGCGATGGTTACGCATCTTGACTATGAAATTGGGCGATTGATGGATAAACTTGAAAGCGATGGGCTGATGGATGATACGATAATTGTTATGACGGCGGATAACGGCCTTGCTGTGGGTAGCCATGGGTTGATGGGCAAGCAAAACCATTATGACCACAGCGTGCGTGTGCCTTTGATTTTTGCGGGCGGTGGAATACCTGCTGGGCAGGTTGTGGATAGCTATGTGTATCTTTTGGATATTTTCCCGACTTTGTGTGAACTATGTAATGTGCCTGTACCGGAAAGTGTAGAGGGCAAGAGCTTTACGCGTATGTTTGGCAATACGGAATTTGTTACCCGTGAAACGCTGTACTTTGCCTATGCACATCAAATACGCAGTGTGAAGGATGGCCGGTATAAGTTAGTAGAATACCGCAACCACGCAAACAGAACCCAGCTTTTTGACTTGGCGGAAGACCCTTGCGAGATAAACGACTTGGCAGACTGCCCAAATCACACTGAAACAGTGGCGCAGCTTAGGCAGCTACTACGCAAGAAGCGGGAAGAATGGAATGATTTTACACACCATACCAGCCAAAGGTATTGGGGCGGGTGATAAGAAACTGAGTAAATGAAGTTAAGAAGGGGCTGTCACGGAAAGCCCGAAAAAAAACCGAGAGAAGGCGCATGCGCCAACTCTCGTTTTTTGATGTAAAATGCTTTTATGACGAAAACCAAAAAACATCCAAGGGATAATACCTTAAAG
>Ga0131853_10017766_pt1 | contig 12951 bp, 8 predicted proteins | sample TergutLab28metaG_FD_92764 | JGI IMG/M metagenome (GOLD analysis project Ga0131853, IMG submission 92764) | Labiotermes labralis P1 segment gut microbial communities from Petit-Saut dam, French Guiana - Lab288 P1 (version 2) (version 2) | ecosystem: Host-associated > Arthropoda: Insects >...
ACACTGTATTTATGTGTTTTGTATTTATCTGAGAACAAACAGCGACTTATGCCACTTACAGCATAAACTGATTGGTTTTTATAACCGAGATGAAAAGTGTTTACAGCGCGGTACGGACTGGGTATTTAAATAAAGCAGTCTGCGCTTCGTCTGTAAAGGGTTAATGGCATGTAGGAAATACATCCAGTGATACATCTCCTATTTAGGCGCAGTCACAATTGATTGGGTGTGGTAAAGCCAACTTATGAAAACAGACTTTGATTTCTGCGCCACCTTGTGCTCCAGTCCGAAAGCGCCAGACCTGCAGTTCAACAGACTGCCCAACTGCATCTTCACGTAAATGGTTATGAATTATATTACCGACAGGCCTTGTACTGGGCGCCTGTATTGATTAGGCTTGTTTTGTCTAGCGGTATGCTCTTCACTTAACAACTTTACCAACTGATGATTAGCTCACAGTGAATTGTGAATTGGTAATTTGTTCCGTGTCTATATATTGTAGGACATAGGCAGATTTCTTAAATGTAGATAGTGGATTCTGGCTCGTGCATAAATAGTGAAGATTCCCGAGCGTTGTTTGACCGTGCATCTTCCTCATGAAATGATATTAAATGCGAGCTTGATGCAATAAGGTGATTTTATTGATGTATACTTAGCTCGACATGTTTCGGGCGCATACGCCCATCATCAGGAGCATTAGATTTTGAGTTGTAGCATATGGTTTTCTGCAACGAGTGTTTGGATGGGTGGTGGTCTTGAGAACCGCTGCTTAAATCGTGTTTACAGTGCGGATGGTGCCGTGCACCATCCGCACCGTACACACGACCTACGCAGCGGTTCTCAAGACCACCACCCATCCAAACACTCGTTGCAGAAAACCATATGCTACAACTCAAAATCTAATGCTCCTGATGATGGGCGTATGCGCCCGAAACATGTCGAGCTAAGTATATATCAATAAAATCACCTTATTGCATCAAGTTGGCATTTCACATTTTTTCGTCTGTCTGTTCATCTGTATACGAATAAAACTATTAACATTTATGTAACTTTAACAATTACGGTTAGCTACAGAATGTGGCTATTAGTGCAGACTGCAATCTGGCCTCATTACAGCAGGCGAGACGTAGCTGTGCTTAGCTTTTGCTTGCAACCTCGACGTGTGGCGATAAAGCTCTCTCCCGACAGTGGTACAGTACCATTTATTATATGAAGCTATTCAAGATCGTTTCAAGTTAATAGCGTGCACAGTGTTGAAATTCTGAAAATATAGTATCATTGGTATCGTAATGTGTAAGACTGAATCGATTTAAAGTTGTGCTGTGAAAACTGTATGTACAGAGGAGGAATTGCGAAGTTTTTCTGCTGAATTTCTACGAGTATTCCGTTGGTTCAAGTTGGTATTGCATAAAAATTTTACCCGTTGTTTCGTATGTCCGTTAAATATATTCTTTCAGTTGCAAGGCAACACAGGCTCTACTGTGTGCGTAGGATATGAGAGTTAAAAATATGACGATCTCCAGGAAAGTGACGTCACAAGTAGGTACCAATGTTTCAGTGGAACGTAGTGCCTCCATCTTCAGGATAAATAAAAAGGGAGACACTTGGTTCTTCGGCAGTATTATTATTATTAGTAGTATTAGTATTAGTAGAAGTGGTAGTGATGGTGGTGTGGTGGTGGGTGGTGGTGGTGGTAGTAGTAGTCGCAGTAGTAGTAGTAGTAGTAGCAACAGTGGTATTTACAGTAGTAGTAGCGGTATTGGTAGTAGTAGTAGTAACGATAGCAGCAGTAGTAGCAGTAGCAGTAGTAACAGTGGTAGTATTAGAAATAGGAGTAGCAGTAGTAGTAACAGTAGTAGTAATGGAAGTAACGGTACTAGTAATAGAAGTAAGAGTAGTAGTAACAGTAGTAGTAGTAGTGATGGTGGTAGTAGTAGTAGTACTAGTGGTGGTGGTGATGGTGGTGGTGGTGGTGGTGGTAGTAGTAGCAGTAGTAGTAGTAGTGGTGGTGGTGGTGGTGGTGGTGGTGCTTGTGATGGTAGTAATGGTGGTAGTAGTAGTAGTAATAGTAGTAGTAGTAGTAGCCTCTGCTACTGCAGACCATCTCAAGAATTGACAATTGTCTCGTTTTGAAATTCTGTTTATACTGGCTGTTCAATGAATTCCAGTAAGTTTTACTGAATTAGTGAATTGTGTGGGACAGGAGATTTGGCTGAGTGGATCAAGTCAAAGTTTTCTTCCGTGCAACAAATTCATCATCAGGAACTCATAAAGGACACAATTCTATTACCTTGGGCTACATAAATTTTTAGTCTCTAAAGTTTGCCGAGTTATGTCTTGGAAATTTACTCATGAGAAGAAGGAACTGGGCTCACAAAGATGAAAGAGGGAGGACGAGAATTTAGGGAATGAGAGAGGGAGGGAATGAGTAGGAGTAAAAAGTTTAAGTGGCTAGAACAACAGTAATATAACCGCTGCCACTTCTGTAGTGGAACTGAAGAAGTCATGAACACTGCGGTTTAATATAACGTACACGTACAAGTACACAATTACAACGCAACACAATTAAGCTTGTTGCGGCAGGCAGCAACACGCTTCACACCAGCGGCGCTCTAAATGTTACCCCTGTTTATCAACAAGAAAATCGTGGGTTCTCGTTTTTCATAATTCTTTTCCCTTGCCACCTTGGAATGTTGCGACAAATTTTAATTGCAAACATCATAAAATGCAGTGAGGGGTGGACGGAATGTTGAGGGTCTCAGAATTAATGTTTATCTCACTCACATTCATTTGGAACCAACAGGGAAGCGCAATAAAACAATTAAATCCAAACTTCTTATCGGAGAATGACGTATAATACTGGACATTTCAGTATTACAGATACACATGACACTGAGTGGCATTATCTAAACACTCCAGTAGCCAGTTTGTTTCATATCACGTACTGCCTACCTGTATTAGGGGTTGCTAGATACCGAGAGGGAAGAACGGCCTAGCAAGCAGACAAGAGTAAGGGGGAGGTTCAAACAACGAACACCAGTAATAGCCAGGGATAAACTAATGCTATTATTTCAACAATATGGTGTTTGGTGGTTAGAATGTAGAGTGGTAAAGCTTGGCTTCGCTACACATCGCACAGTATAGCGTGTGTATCTCACCCTTCAGTACCATAATTTACTGACTTCTCCCCTACCACTGTACCCAACAAAACCTCATCACGACACCCTCCTCGCCCTGAAGTACAACCTGTTTTGGTTAGGTTGGTCACACGACACTTGTCCTAAAATTTTGTTTCGGTGAAAGATAAAATTTCATAGCACCTTTAAACAATGGGCAGGTTAAGTAGCTCTTCTCTTCATCGCGCGTTGGAAAACCGAATTTAATCATTTCTCCTCTCGACGCTGTAAACTAAGGAGCTAAGAAAGTATTTATATCAGCAGTCCGAAGTTTAATTTTGATGTACTTGTTCCATAAAAGAGAACATTAAAGTTTTCCCCGCCCTTGCCATGAATCTGTACAGGGGAGAAGAGGTACAGCTGTGCTGATTGTTAACAACGGCACTAGATGGAGGTGAGTGGTCGAATTCACGCCACGGCCGCTTTACTCCCCGGGAAATACAGATCGGTATCCATTGGAAAGGATGCTGGGTGGGCTGCACAGCCGATATGAACCATTTTTTAAGAAAATAAATTCTTCTCTTCCGCCGGTATTCGACACCCGGGCCGTCCAGCCTGTAGCTAGTCGCGATACCGCATGTACTTGCTCTGTTTGCCCTTTAATTCCACCTCTTGCAGTACGTCCTGCTAGTGCAATGAACAAGCCCGTTGGGCGCTGTCTGCCTACTATAGAACGTCATTTGTGGTCCCTGGAGACACAGTGACAATCGGCGTGAACGAAGTGGCGCTGGTGTCTTCCACAGTTTCTTCGGCTTTCCAGTGACAATCTTCACACCACCGTGCTCATCTGTCACCACACATTGTCCCATCCAAGCTACATCTCTGACTCGCCACTGGGCTGGTCACAGATAAGAAACTTATGATAAGTTTTCTTACACTGGCAGTGAAACTTAATTTATTTCACGAAGTAGCGGAAAACATTCTTATAATAAAACCAACGAGGTGCACTAATTTCTCAAATTTATTTTTGGAATGGAATTCTACATGTTTCGGACAGGTTTTCTGTCCATCATCAGAAGTCTAGTAGTGTATACACAGCAATAGGTATAGGTCATAAGGTTATGCTGACAGCTTGCTAGCAAGCAGTCAGCATAACCTTATGACCTATACCTATTGCTGTGTATACACTACTAGACTTGTAGAATTTCATTCCAAAAATAAATTTGAGAAATTAGTGCACCTCGCTGGTTTTATTATAAGAATACGTCACGATGCACGGTCCTCTGAATATCAAATAGCGGAATCCATGTTTTTGTTTTTGAATGAAGCAGATAGTATAGCCATCACGCTAAACACTGCTGCTAATTTAGATAATAATTAATATGATAGTGATTTTTGAGTGGCCTGGGACTCCGTAGTCGTTCTAGCGACTTACTGTAGGTTGGACGGTCCAGGGATCGAATCCCTGTTAGGGGAAGTCATATTCTGTACCCGTCCAGAACGGCTGTGGGACCCACCCAGCCTCCTGTACAATGGGTAGCGGGTCTGCTGCTGGGGCGAGGTGTTGACCACCCACCCCCATTTAGTGCAGATGCTAAAGAAAGTATGGAAGTATATCTCTCCCTTTTCTCCCCATCTTGCGTTTTATAGCCTGTTCTGGGATGAAGTTGACCGAATGATTTTTGACGTTTCGCGCAAGTTATTCACTCATATAGCGTGAATGTGCGAAACTCCAATGAAAACTTACAAAAATATTCTGATGCAGGATAAATTTTCCGGTTCGTCTCTTTGTTAGTACAATATCTAACTTCATTCAGCACTTAAGTTTCCTTTACACAATGTGTAACTCCCGTGACGAGTTACCGTAATGCGGTTGTGTCAAGGTGCTATGTTTTTCCAGTGTGTTGGAAATAGGCCTTATTACCACCTTTAGCTTTCTGCGTAATAACAATAAAAATTCCCCAAATTTTTGAAAAACATTTTATCTTGCAGTGCCTTATTACCCAAGAATACAGTTTTGCAAAACCTTCTCTTGAAAATTACGTCCTTCTCGGATGCAACTCCTTGCCGATTGGTAAATAGCAGCCGATAGTTTGGAGGAACACGCTCCCTGCATCTTTAGGATATGAACAAAAATTCTGAGAGTTGTACTGTGCGCTATTTCAGGCTTCCGCCGACTTGTTGACACTTGAATGTGTAAACGATATTTTGTGCCGAAAAGTCGGTATGAAACTAGCAAAATTCCAAAAGAACGCAGATCACAAGGTCTGTCTGTTTTCGCACTGAAAATGTAGGCAGCAATGTTGTGAGAATCTTCAGCAACTGTTAATCAATTAACAGATGTCGTGTCCCGGAATGTTTGCATCTTCGCCTATGCCGTTATGAGCAAATCAAGCCTCGTTATTCTTTAGCCACATTAAATGACTGGTATCCAACTTAATGACTTAAATGAGCTGAGCCCTTCCTGAAAAGATAGTCGTTCCCAGCTAGTTAAGAAATTCCCCATAACCAGATCAATCAAGCCTAAACCCTGATCCAGTTGCATTTTAATATTATCCTCCCATTTTCGCCTGGGTTTTCCAAGTAGTTCTTTCCCTCGGTTTCCTAATCAAAACCCTGCATGCACCTCTCTTCACCACATTACGTGCTATACGCCCCGCCCATCCCATTCCTATTGGTTTGAAAACTCGAAAAATATTTGGCGAGGAAATAAAAATCAAGAAGCTTCTCATTATGCAGTCTCCTCCAGTCTCCTATTACCTCGTCCCTCGTAGCCGCAAATATCTTTCCCAGCACCCTTCATATGATTTATTCATATGTTAAATAATGGCACAGGGCCAACACCACATCGTACTTAGCGTAAAGTGGATGGAGATTCAAATTCATTTTGAGTGTGAATGAGTTACATAAATTGGTCTACTTAGTGGTTGATCATCTGCCTCAGAATTTTCTGGGGAATGGGCAACGGCAAAATTTAAAAAGGTAAATTTTTCCCTAGAATAGGGCCTGAAGGTACAAAGAGGGAGGGGTAGAAATATGGCTCTACTGTTTCTTTAACCTCGGCACTAGATAGGGGTAGGTGATCAAAGCCACACTCCGGCAGCTTTATCCCCGGGTAAGAGATCCGGTACCCACTCTAGAAGAGACTGGGTTGCTGTCACTCTGGGGCGAGTGACAAAGACAGCAAAGAATTCGAATAGTTAAAATTCTCCCGAAAACAGCCCAGCCAGAGAATTGTTTGGTACTTTTGCTTGGAAACGAAACTACATCCGTTTTTAGGCCTACTCTTTAACATTTTAAAGTCCAGTGGTTACTTTACATGAATGTCAACAGCTGTAACACACAATATGTGCTTTTTGTCTACACAGTATAGAATACAGTTTGCTCCTCACAACAACCAATTAACTGAATGTAGTGCATCCCGTTGTGGTTATACATACATACACACGTACTTGTATACATACACTGTGCTATGTTAATTGAAGAATAAAAATCAACTATATGCCACTAATCATTTTATTGTACTTCTTATAGGCTCAACATGTTTCGGGCATTACTATGCCCATCATCAGGAGCTCGCGACTATATTGTTGATTACCACATTGGTCGTTTCGTTCTTGGTTTGCTGTGTGTTGGAGGTTAGGTGCGGTTAAGCTGTAGGCTGCAGCCCGGACACTACTCAAGCCTAACCGCACCTAACCTCCAACACACAGCAAACCAAGAACGAAACGACCAATGTGGTAATCAACAACATATTCGCGAGCTCCTGATGATGGGCATAGTAATGCCCGAAACATGTTGAGCCTATAAGAAGCACAATAAAATAATAAGTGGCATCTAGTTGGTTTTTTATTCCTCAGTTATCAAAATGATGCACTGTCCAATAAACATCAGATTCACTATATTATGTATTTTATATTTACGTGCACATATAGAACTGTAAGCGTAATAACAACAAAAATGTATATAATTTTTAATAGCATTACGCGTATCTTTATACATTATCTTTTCATGTAATTGTACAGAGCTTGACGATTTATTTACGATATTGTAACATAGAAGAAACATGCAGCTGATTTGCATTTTCATAAATATATTTAGTTTTAGAAGCTTGTGGGTTGGGATAGCGTAGTCAGTATAGCGACACGCTACGGGCTGGACGGTTCGGAGATCGAAACCCTTTGGGAGGCGAGATTTTCCGCACCCGTCCAGACCGGACCTGGGGCACACTCAGCCTTCTATACATTGTGCACCGGGTCGTTCTTGGAGGTAAAGTGGTCAAGACGTGGCATCCAGAACCCACCCCAACCAGCGCCGAGGTTAAAGAAAGAGTAGAGCTATGTATTTACCCCCTTTGGGCCTTCATGGCCTGTTCTAGGGTGAACTTCATAAGCTTAATTACTGTTGCCTACGTAATGACAATTATGTTACTGTACCAGAGAAACAATCCGTTTCCAGTGCGGTTGAAACCGAATATTTAAATGTAATTCAAATGGATTTTATTCTTCAAAGTTTTAAACAAGACACTAAGTGAACTCAATGCAAATGAATTAAATGGGATATTATTTAATTATTCCAATCTACGGACGAGATCCGCCTAACGGTTTATTTTAACTGAACGATACAATTTTAAGCTATCCATTAACAATTACAGGGAGTTAGAAATAGTTAACAATTGAAAAGAGCTAATTACAGGAACAAGAGCTTAATTATTTGGCGTTTTGGCACTTTTGTACAAAATCTGTCTAAAGTTACACGAGTAGCAGCCGCCAGAATATGCGAGTGTCCCTTGACGTGGGCAGTACATGTGAAGTGTTTCACACACCACAAACCTGATGACATGTCCTAGTAATATTCATGACAAGATGATAATTTTCTAAGCTTTGATACCGTGATGATCTGTAGGTTAATCCGGATGTTGCAGACGAAGACCTTGTTGTGTGCTGTCTCCATCTCCAGAGCTGCAGGATTTACTTCCATACGGATTATAAAATCATTTGTGAAATACGGAGTTCGATACGGCTTGGAATATAGTTGAGTGACCTTGTTCCTGCTTCTTCTCCTACTGCTGATGTATGGCCAATTTTCAGTGTTCCCTTAATCCCCTATTTCTTCCGAGTCTGTCGTCTTGGTGACGTCGTAGGAAGCTTCGTCTCCCTTCACATTTCCCACGTAATCCCCCTACCTGCCACTGGTCACTTACTGAGCGTCCTTCAGCCCTTCTTGGTTATAATAATGCCTTCAAATCAGTAGCAAAGACAGAACAATCACGTGTCCTATAATACTTTTTGAGTACTTCAAGGTCATAATTCCTAAGTGGCTGAGTGTGTGGTTGGGTGTCTAATATTAGACTACCTACGTTTTATTAATATCAGACTTAGTTAATCATGTTTCATTATTGCAGATTGTAGATTGAGGAGTGGTGATTCATGATTAATGAACAGGAAAGTATGTGGAAGGAAGCAGTTATGGAATTACAGGAGGTAATATCCTGGTATTTTCTTGTATGTGTTGAGAAAGACTGTAGGGAGCCGATGTCAGGAAACAGATTTGAAACTGGACCGCCCCAATACGAAAGCTGAAGAAATAGTTAGACACTTGCAGAATCAGTAACATATACTAGAACAAGGAAGAATACTATCCTCTGGGACGTGGCTTCATAAATGGGGGTGAAATCTATCACCGTTTCGAGTGAAAGTTCTGTCTCCACTTTCGTAGCACAAGATGGAGGCTGCATGTTTATCCGGAAGGTCTCTAAGTCTCTACAACATCACAATTCGTCACTTTCTAGAACACAAAACTCTTCCTAGAATAAATGCTTGAATCACTGTATAGAGAACAACACATGCCATTTCAAAATGATGATTTGAATTTGAAGTTGTCATGACGACAAAAATTATGAAATATACGGTGGCAAGAAGAACAAATTTTAAGACACGCAAAGGTAATTTAGCAATCCATTGCAGGCGGAGTGTAAAAGTAAAAAAGGTTAAGCTAACCGTATTGACAAATACAGTTTTGAAACTTGTGCTTCTGCAGAGATACGCCTATTTACAAGCTGCAAAGCCACATATGTTGTTGAGACTAGAGTGCATTACTGTTCATACCGCCTCAAGAGAACTAACTCTCCTCTGTACAGAATCCTGCTTTGTAAGGCTAACCAAATCCCTATAATGAAGTTATATTCAGTTTCCTGACACGAATAATACTGATGTTCTTCACAACTTTGCGGCCATTTAGGGTCTGTTTACTAAAACGATGATGAAAACCCCCTTCGCAAGAGAAACTGTGTTTAACCACGACTTTATAATCTTGAAAACTCCAAAATCCCTGCCATTATTCAAGAAAGGGCCCAGATGTCACTAACTGTTGGTTGCTAGTGACTATGAACGTAGAAACTTCTCTTGTGGGACGGTATATACACAATAAGCGACACGAACATTTAAACTCGGCCCATCTCTGCCTTATCCCTCCTTATTGGTCTCATTCCGTCACTTCCTCCCTTGACTCAACTTACTGCTTAACAATTCTCGGCACGTTGGCTACCCTCGGGGCGAAGCTAGGGATCAAGTTACAATGATATTAAAGCTATTATACTCCCCCCAACTTCTAAATCCCATCTTTCCTACCATTCTCCAAAACCTCCCACAACCATCCCCTTCTACTTCTACCCCATGAGTCTTTTCTTCTATATGTCTTGATTTACGCATTTTCCTTCTTTTTGTGTCTTGTGAATACGTTCATATATCTTCTGTCTTTCTTGGGCTTTCGTTATTGCTAACTTCTAATCTCGATCGTTCGTGCTGAATTTGAAGGGCTGATCATTGTTACAAGAGAGCTCCTTCAGGGTTTGAAACTCGGTTCACGTAAATCTCTGTGACACTCTCACGTGATTAATCACCAGACGCAGTAATTGTACGCAAAGCGGGGGAACTGTCGTTACAGGGGTAAAAATATACCCGCTGTAACGTGCATAATTTTGCAGCACCAAAATGTTACAAAGCATCCCAAGCAGCAGTGTTTGAAACACCCAAGCAGCTAGATAATTCTGACTACTTATAGTTTAGTTCTGGAAACTACAGTACAAGTAATTATGTCCCTAGAAACTTAAAAAAGTGTCACAGAGGAATGGGCTTCGCAGAATAACTGAACTTAAAATTGCTGTTGTAATATATCTCAATAAATTCCTGGATTCACTTATGAAAACTGTAAAGTTTTATATTAAAGACACACTTAGAAATTGTGCAGAAAACCATGGAGGTGTCTGGATAACAGGATTTCAAAATTCAGGAGCGCGAAGAAAATGGGGAAGCTATCGGCGAGTCATTTGTTCCGTTTGAAAGTAGAAAATGAAGGTTGTGCGTGGACTTTTTATCGCGTCTCGTACACTTGAATTCAGAAGAAGAAAATCGAAGGGAAAGTTTTAACTTTTCTTTACATAAATGTTCGATGCTCAAACTTCTGACAGTTCTGTGTAGGAAAACTACAATAAACGTGAAAAGAGGCATAGAAGACGTGAATTTGTTCGTGTCTCAGCGGTGTGATATTTACCAAGTTTTCACTCTGTTGATATCAGCGACCGCTTGGCTTATCCTGTCGAATACCACTAAAACAGTGAGATCGCGGATTCGATTTCCACTCAGACCCTGGAAGTGTGTCTGCGTTTCTCTGCGATTTTGTTTTCTGTTGTAGTGAGAGTTATCTGAAGACAGGCCAGTCTCACGTCCGGAGTCCAATTAAATGTTAATGAAAAGGTTAAAAACACGAAGTTAGGAAACCGTTGGCTATACTGGTCTACAGCGCCATAGAGATAAGTGGATAGCTCGATAAAAAATAGGCTGATAAATATATTAATAAGTAATTAAATAGGTAGATAGAGTGATAGAGGGAAGGATGGATAGATATTTACACAGACGGATAATTAGATATGTAGGTAGAAAATTGGATAGAAGGATAGCAGAGTGGATGGAAAGAATGATGGAAAGATACAGGTAGGTAGGTAGATTGGTGGGAGGGTGGGTGGATGGTCGGATGGACGGATGGACAGACGGAAGAACAGAGAGTTAGGCAGGCAGACAGACAAAATGGTAGACAAAGACACATACAAGTACATGTAGATGAATCTGTCAGCTGTCTACACGTTCGCATTGGTTCTTGTCACGTGGATCGTTAAGAGCCACTAAACTAAATCTGACCCTTCCTTATAATACTAACTTCTTTCACAAGAAGCAAATTTCCTTCGACCCAAAATAAAATGTATTTACTTACTTACTTGTTTAATCTATGGAGCAGGTTCCTTCTTTAGAAGCTAACCAGTTCTCAACACTCAAGAAATTCCTCGCATTTTAGGGGAACCTGAAGGTTTATTACCGCATCTATAAGTGCCCACCGTCTTTCCCTATCCTGAGAAAGATCAATCCAATCTAGACCCCTATTCCCACTTCCTGAAGATCCATCTTAATATTACCCTCCAATCTACGCTTGTGTCTTCCATTTGGTCTCTGTCCTTCAGCTTTCCCCAACGAAAGCTTGCATCTCTTCTCTCCCCCTTACGTGCTACATGCCCATTCCATCTTATCATTCTTGATTTGATCACCCAAATAATATTTGGCGAGGAGTACAGACCATTCCGCTTCTCATTATGTAGTATTTTTTATTTATGTAGTTTGATCTTACTCTTAGTTTCAATTTAATCAATTTTAGCTCTAAGATTTTCATTCTTTTTGGTCCTGAAATGTTTAGAGTTTCACGTCTTACGTGATTTAGATTATCTACATTGTTTTGGTTTTGATTCTGTAACCATTGCATTTAAGCCTGCTTCCTTTGATCCAAAAAAGTTAGACATTCTTCATCGAGCCATGGTTCGTGCTGCTTCAATTCTTGCAGATCCAGACTCTGTTTAGCTGAAATTTTGATATTATTTTAATGTTCTCCCAAGCCCTATTTATGTTCTCGCTATCATAGAAATGATTCAAAGTTGCAGAACTGTTTGTAATCTCAATCTGATACTGTTTCTTAGCCTCCAGCTTTTTCCAGATTTTCCTGAGAGTAAATCTTTCCACATCATACTTCAGTGCTGATTGTTTGCTTACTGCCAATCTTTCCATAACTTTTGAAACCACCTTATAGTGATCAGTATTACAGTCAACTCCCCTGAAAGATCGTACATCGAGTACTCGAATGCCATCTCTTATCTGCCAATATGTGATCAACTTGGTTGTGGGTTTTCCCGTCAGGAGAGTTCCACGTGTACAAGTATTTATGAATGCTTCGGTGCGGGAACATCTTGCTCTTAACAACTAGAATTTTTGATATGGCAAAGTTTATTATTCTAACACCATTATCATTACAATCCTGATGTAGACTCTTATTCCCAATTGTCGGTTTGAAAATATCCTCTCCCCCAATTTTACATTACAATCTCCCAATATAATTTTCATATGGTACTTAGGAAAATGTTCGAAAACCTGCTCCAATTCCTCATAAAAACTGTCTTTTGAATCATTGCTTTTATCCTGACTTGATGTACGCACAATGATATTACACCAGCGACCTTTCTGAACTATGTATGATATCCTATCACTAAGAACTCTAATCTCTTAACTGCTGATACACTTCTGTGTTATAGAAAAAAAATTGATAATTTTCATTTCCTTTTCCATAGAAAAAATATAACCTCCTCTCTTACAGGGCCCCATTTGTCCCACGTGTACACCCACTAAACTAAACTCCGTGGCCTTAGTCCGCACGCGAACTATACCGACAGAGCGGCCGCCGCCGGTCGGCGAAGTTAGTGCCAACTTTTGCGGATAGAGGGGTGTCACGTGGTCAGCGC
>Ga0131853_10017767_pt1 | contig 12950 bp, 10 predicted proteins | sample TergutLab28metaG_FD_92764 | JGI IMG/M metagenome (GOLD analysis project Ga0131853, IMG submission 92764) | Labiotermes labralis P1 segment gut microbial communities from Petit-Saut dam, French Guiana - Lab288 P1 (version 2) (version 2) | ecosystem: Host-associated > Arthropoda: Insects >...
GATTTTGGACGGTTACGGAGTTATGACCGTTTGAATCTCGGAATAGAAGGTAACGATTACTGACAATAAACGGAACAAAATAATAAACCAGCATAATACATGATACATTTAAATTACGAATGTGAAGTTAACTTCGTGAAATTACCTTTAATTTGAATTTATCGGTGCTTAAAGCTGATTTTCGATAATGCTACCGCCGGCCGCAACACAGGCTGCCGTTCGGTTGTGAACCGCGCGGGTAGCACGTAGCACCCCACCTTTCCCCGCACGCCTTAGGTATCTTATAAGTGTCTGTAGCTGCCTAAAAATAGCGACCCGCCACCTGATAGACGCGGTTCACACGAGGGCGTGTACGGGAATTAAAAAACGGTCATAACTCCGTAACCGTCCAAAATCGGACATATGTTTATATGAACTTTTGTGATCACAAAGACCCAGGAAATCACCTCCTGCAGTTAAGCCCTAAATTCGTGAAACACCCTGTATGTAACATCGATACATATTTCGTATATTTTTCACATATTTAAACAAGTCCCATATTTTTAATATCGATACAAAATACGCATAGACTTCACTTCCAAGCACAACTAGCCTATACATCATATCGATTTACAATTTGCACATTCATCGCATCGATAACTAATTCACGTATATTCCTCATCGATACACAATTGGCGTTGACTTCACATCGAGAAACAATTCGCGTAAACTTCCCGCCGATAAACATTTCGCATATTCTACACATCTATAAATAATGCGCATGTTTCTAACATAGATGTACAATTCGCATATTTATCTTATCGAAACACAAATTGCATAAAGTCACATCGAAACAGAATTTGAAAATTCTTCACATTGATACACAATTCGCAGACATCACATCGATACACAATTTGCATAGCCGTTATATCAATACAAAATTTGCATATTCTTCTCTTCGATACAAAATATCATAGACTTCACTTTCCATACACAATTTGCATAGACTTCACATCGATACGAAATATCATAGTCTTCACACTGGTAAACAATTTGCATATTCTTCACATTTTCACACAATTCGCATAGATGTCAATTCGAAACCAATTTCGTGTTTTTGTAACTTCGACACAAAGCTTACTGTCTTGAATTCTATACCCAATTCGCGTAGACAGCTCTTCGTTACAAAATTCGCGTAGACTTCAATTCGTTACACGTTCCGAGTAGATTTCCCATCGATACACAATTTAAATAATCTTCATATCGGTACCGATTTCGCATAGTTGTCACATCGATACACATTTTGCATGCACTTCACACTGGTGCAGAAATCGCAGCGTTGTCACTTCGATAGGCAATTCCCGTATTTTCACCTCGATAAACATTTTCATAGTCTTCACTTCGTTTCACATTTCGCATAGATGTCACATAGATATGCAATTCGCATAGATGTCACTTCGATAAATAGTTAGCTTAGTTTTAAATTCGATGTGCAATTCGCAAACTTTTAACATCGAAACACATTTCTCGTAGTTTAAATCGATACAGAATTGTCATAGTTTGTTACTTCGATATAACATTCGCATTGCTGTCGCATCCATTCACAATTCGTGTAGTTGTCGCACCGATGCCCAGTTCGCATATTTGTCAAATCGATACACCAATCGCAAGATGTGAACATCGATACAAAATTCGTGTTGTCTTTACAAGTGTAAAATTTTTGTATATTCTTCACATTAATAAACAATTCTCGCACAATTCACATCGGAACGATATTTGCATATATTTCTCCTCGATACTCAATTCTCGTAGACTACGAATTGATAAAAATTCGCACATAATTCACATCAATACACATTTTGTAATATTCCAGTCGATACAAAATTGCATAGTATTGAAATAGACATAAAATTTGAATAGAAATCACATCCATATAAAATTTATATTGTCATCACATCGATAAACAATTCGCAAAGCCTTCATATCGATACACATTCAGCATAGTCTTAATATCGCGAAGGAATTCGCAAAGCTTAATATCCATACAAATTTCGCATATTTGTAAAAGTCTATATAAAATTCGCATAGATGTCACATAAGTACAAAATTCGCATATTCTTCACATCGAAACAAATTTCGCATAGACTTAACATCGACACATAAATTGAATATTCTTCATATCGGTGCGCAATTTGCATAGTTGTCACATCGATACAAAATTCACAATGTTGCCGCAACTTAACCCAATTTGAATAGGCTTTACATCGATAAAAATTTACATAAACTTCACTTCCACACACAAATCGCATTGTCATTTTTCGATATATAATACGCATGGCTTTCACAAACATACGCATTTCTCATAGTTGCAACATCGATACCCATTCCCCACAGTTGCCACTTCGATACACATTACGCAAGTTTCTGACATATATTAAAAGAATTCGCATAGTTCTTACTTCGATACACAATTCGCATAGACTTCACATCGATAAACAATATGCATATTTGTCACATCGATACAGAGTTCGCGTAGTTTTCACATCGATACAAAATTTGCACAACTTTGAATTCGATACTAAATTTCCAAACATGCCACTTCGATAAAAAAATTCTCGTATTTTTTACATCGATTCACAATTCGCGTATATGCCATATTGGTACAAATTTTGCATAAGTGTCACATAGATAAGTATTTCGCTCAGTATTCAATTCGATATGCAATTTGCATAGACTTAACATCGATACACAATTCGCGGAATTGTCACGTCGATACACATTTCACGTAGTTGTCACATCGATACACAATTCGCATAATTGAAACATTAATGAAAAATTCGCGTAGTTGTCACATGATACATATTTTCAAATAGATATCAAATCGAAATCTTTTTCGCCATAGATATCACATCGATGTATATTTCGCCTATTTGTCACACCAATTCCTATATCGCATAATTGTCGCATCAATACATAGATTGCATAGACTTCTTATAGGTACACAATAGAGTTTAATTTCACAAAGATACATATTTTGCATTATTGTCACTTCGATACATAATTCGCGTATACTAAATTTCGATACACAATTTAAATGGTTGTCATATCGATAAACAATTAGCATATTTGTCACATCGACTCTCAATTCGCATAGCAGTCTCTTGTATACAAAATTCTCTTAGTCTTTACACCCTTAAACTATTTGTATACATATCTCATCTATACAAATTTCTCATAGTTTTCACATCGAAACACAGTACGCATATTTGTCACATCGACATATAATTCAGGTAGATTTCACAAAGACACAAAATTCGCATATTTGTCAAACCGATACAAAACTCGCCTAGGCTTACATCGGTACATAATTACCCCAGATTTCACATCGACAAACATTCCGCATATTTTTCACATCTGTGCAAAATACGCAGAGTTTTCACAAGGATATAAATACGCTTAGTTACTTTACCGATACACAATTCGCTCATATGTCGCATCGATGCAGAATTTAAAATTCTTCACATCGATAGACAATTCGCTTTTTTTCACATCGATACACAATTTGCATAGTCGTTATATCGATACACAATTTGCATATTCTTCACATCGATAAACAAATATCATAGCCTTCAATTTAATACAATGTTTGCGTATTCTTGACACAGATAAATATTCGCATTTTCTTCACTTCGTTACACAATTCGTATATTTTCACATCGGTACACATTTAGCATAGTCTTCGCATCTATACCCAATTCGCGTAGATTTCTCCTCGATACAAATTTCGCGTAGACTTCACTTCGTTACATTTTTCTCGTAGACTTCAAACGAAACACGTTTTAAATAATCTTCATAACGGTAGACCATTTGTATGTTTGTCACATCAGTACAAATTTCGCATACGCAACTTACAAATTCTTGATATCGTCTCATAATTTGCATGGTCTTCACTTGATAGACCATTTGATGTTTGTGATATCCATACACAACAAACCTAGTTGTCACATAGACACAAATTCACTTAGGCTTCACGTTGTTACACAATTAGCACTTTTTCCCAACGATAAAAATTTTCCGTTGATTAAACATCGATGCAAATTTCGCATATAATTCACATCAATAAACAATTCGATGTTATCACATCGACACAAAATTTTCATAGTTCTTCTATCGATTCAAATTTTCATAGACTTCTTATCGATGGACAAGTTAAATAGCCATCATATCGAAAAACATTTTGCGTAGTCTTAATATCGATACACAATTAGCATAGACTTAACATCGACACAAAATTTGGGTAATCTTCACATCGATACACAATTCGCATAGTTGTCATATTGGTGAACAATTCGCGTAGAAAGCACATCGTTACACATTTACCATAGTCTTTACATCGAAATCCATTTTGCATATTTTTCACATCGATACACAATTTGCATACTCCTTACATCGTTAGACAATTCCCAAAGCCTTCAAATTAATTCACAAATCGTACAGTTGTTACACCGATAAACGTTACGCTAGTTCTCACATAGAAATAAAATACGTATAGTTGTTAGATCAATATTCCAATTCCATAGTCTTCAAATCGATATACAATTCGAATAGACTTCATACCGATACACAATACGCATAGTTTTCACATTTATAAACAATTGGCGTAGTTGTCACATCGATACAATATTTGCATATTCTTCACTTCGAAATAAAATTTTCAAATTTGTCACATCATTACACAATTCACGTAGATGTTACAGCGGTGCACAATTCGAATAGTCATCCCTTCAGTAGACCATTCGGGTAGTTGCCACATGATACACAATTTAGATAGTTCTCATATCGAAACAGAGATAGCAAAGACGACACATACATGTAAAATAAGCGTAGTTGTCACATCGGTACACTGTTCGCATAGAATTTATTTCGATACCCAATTCAAGTAGATTTAATATCGTTACAAAATTTGGATAGTTTTCCTATCGATACACAATTCGCCTAGACTACACATCGATGCAAAATAATATAGACTTCACATTATCACAAAATTTGCAATCTTCACATCGATTCAAAATTTACATAAATTTCACAGGTAAAAAAATTTTCATTGGCTTCAAATCGATACACAATTTAAATAGTCATCACATCGATACAAAATTTGCATATTTGTCACATCGTTACACAAGTCGCATAGAATTCACATCGATACACAATTATCAGAAATTTAACATCAATACAAAATTCGCATAATTATACCTCAGACACACAATTCTCATATTTTTTAAATGGATAAATTTCTCATATTTGTTACATCCATACATATTTCGCAGATTTTTCACATCGATACACAATTCGCATAGATGATATTTCGATACCCAATTCACGAATTTTTTACATAGAAAGACAATTCGCATATTTGTAACATCGATAAATAAATCGCGTATTTTAATATCGAAAAATAAATCTCATAGTTGTCAAATCGATACACAGTATTCAGAGACTTAAATTCAATACACAAATTGCATGGTCTTCACTTAGATACAAAATTCGCGTAGGCTTTATATCCTTCCACAATTCCGGTAGACTTCACATCAACATATATTGCGCTCAGACATCACTTAGCTACAAATTTTTCATAGACTTCACAACGATACCCAAATTCGTGCACACTTCTCCTCGATACACAATTCGCGTAGACTTCACGTCTATAAACAATTCGCATAGTTGTCACATCGGTAAAATTTTCGCATAATTTTCAAAGCGATACAAATTCTTCAAATTTTCACATCGACACCGTAATCGCATAGTCAAACATCTATACACAATTCGCTTAGTTGTCACATTTATAAAAAAAATTGCCTAGGTTTCACATTCATACAAATTTGCATAGTCTTCATATCGATACCCAGTTTGCCTAGTCTTCATATGGATTAAAATTTAACATAGTTTTCACATCGATGCACAATTCGCATAGTTGTCACATGGACCCTCGATATTCATAGCCGTTAATTCGATACATAATTCGCATAGTTGTCACATCGATACAAAAATAGCGTAGTTGTAACTTCGCTACACAATGCGAAAAGAATTTACATCAATACACAATTCGCATAATTTTGACATCGTTACACAATTCGCGTAGTTGTCTATCCGGTACAAAATGTGCTTAATCCTCATACCGATACACAATTCGCATAGTTGAAACATGGATACCTATTTCGCGTAATTTTTACATCGATACATATTATGAATATAAATCACATCGAAATAAAATTTGCATAGACTTAACAACCATACACAATTCGCATTGTCTTCCCACCGAAACAAAATTTCCATAGCCTTCATTTCGATATGCAATGTGCATAGAATTAACATCGTTACACAGTTTGCCTAATCTTAACTTCGATACACAATTCGCTTAGACTTCACTTCGAGAAATATTTTGAATTGTCCTGACATCGATAAAAATTTTGCATAGAATTTTCATCGATAAACTATAAGCAAATTTGTCACATCTATACAAAATTCTCACAGTTGTCACTTCTATACAAAATTCTCACAGTTGTCACTTCTATACAAAATTCTCATAACCTTCATCTGGATACAAAATTTGCGTAGACTTTACATCGATACACTATTTGCATATTTTTCACGTCGATACAAAATTCTCATAGGTGTCACACCAATGCAAAATTTTCATAGTCTTCTCATCGATACACAGATTGCATAGATATCACATCGTTACACAATTCTTAAATTTGTCCCTCCCATACACAATTTACATAGTCTTCACAACAATACACAGTTTTCGTAATCGTCACATTATTCACAATAAGCATTGTTGTAAAATCCATACACAAATTTTGTAGTTGTCGCATTGAAACACAATTCAAATAAACTTAACATCGATACGAAATTTTCATAGTCATAAATTCCAAACACAATTCGCATAATTGTAATATCGGTACACAATTCGCATAATTGTCACTTCGATACACAATTCGCAAATTCTTTACATCGATACAAAATATGCATAGTTGTCACATTGTTACAAAATTCACATAATCTTCACAAGATACAAAATTCGCATAGTTGTCACTTAGACACGCATTAAGTATAGATGTCACAGCGATACAAAATTCACATAGTTGTCACATCGATACAAAATCGCATAGTTTCCAACTCGATACATAATTCGCATAGTTTTCATATCGAGAAATACTTGCAGCGTTTTTACATCGATAAAATATTCGCTTAGTTTTCACATCAATTCAAAATTCATTTAGTTTTCACATCGATACACAACTCGCATAGATGTAACATCGAAACCAAATTTGCGTAGTTGATATATCGATACACAATTCGCGTAGACTTCATATCGATACAAAATTTTCATAATCTTCAAATCGATATACGATTCGCGTAGATTTGTTATTGATACAATTTACGCGTAGATATCGTATCGATGCACAATTTGCAAGGTCTTAACATCAATAAACAATTCGCATAGACTTCATATGTCTACAAAATTCGTGTATACTTCACATGGATATACGATTCGCATAGTTGAAATATCGATACCCAATTCACATAGTTCTCATTTCTATAGGCAATTACGATAGTTGTCACATCGATACAAAATTCGCGTAGGTGTAACATCGATACACACATCTCGTAGTATTCTCTTCGATACACAATACGCATAGTTGAAACATCGATACACATATCACAAAGTTGTCACTTCGATACACAATTAGCATATTTTTCATATCAACAAAAAATTCGCATAGTTGTAACATCGAAACATATATCTCGTAGTATTCACATCGATGCACATTACGCATAGTTGAAATATAGATAAACAATTCGCCTAGACTTCACTTCGTAACAAATTTAGCAAAGTCTTAATATCGATACACAATTCGCATATTTGTCAAACCGGTACTCAATTCGCATAGTCTACACATCGATACGAAATACGCATATTCTTCACATTGATACACAATAATTATATTTGTCACATTGATACACATTTCGCAATGACTTCTCATGAATACACATTTCGCGTACACTTCTCATCGAAATACAATTCTCATAGTTATCTTTTGGATACAAAATACCCGCAGTTGTCACAACGATATAAAATTTGAAAAACTCTTCACTTCGATACTAAATTCGCATATTTGTCATTTCGATATACAATTCGCATATTTCTCACATTGCTACAAAATATTCATTTAGTTCCCATGAAATAAGAATTTTTATAATCTTCATATCGGCACAATTTTGTATATTCTTCATATCGATACACAATTTCATAATCTTCACATCGAAACACAATTTGTACAGACTTCACGTAAGTACAAATTTCGCATAGTCTTCACATCGTTGCGCAATTCGCATAGTTCTCACTTCGATACACAACTCGGATAGTTGTAAAATTTATACAAATTTCGAATAGTTGTCAAATCGATACAAAATTTGCATAGTCTTCACATCGATACAAAATTTAAATAGAATTCATATAATACATAATTTGCCTTTTTTCGTACCCACACAAATTTAGCATAGCATTCACACAGACACACAATTCTCATACATGTCACATCAAAACACAATTCGCGTTGTCGTCACATCGATACACAATTCGCGTAGTTACCACATCGATACACAATTCGCATATTTGCCACATGGATACAGAATTCGCAATGATGTCAAACCGATACACAATTTGCAGTGTTGTCATTTCGATACACAATTCGCATAGTTGTTATATCGATACAGAATTGGCGTAGACTACATATCGATACACAATTTGCGTAGTATTCAAATTGATTCATAATTCGCGTAGACTTCACGACACACTGTTCCTGTTTACATGAATTCGACAAAAATTCGCGTATAATTTTTACCGATAAACAAATTTATTAGTCTTCAAATCGATATCTAATTCGCGTAGACTTCTCATCAATACAAAATTCGAATGGAACTCACATCGATACACAATTCGCGTAGAACTCTCATTGATAAATATTTGCGCGTTCTTCACATCGATACAAAATCGCATAATTTTCACATCGATACGCAATTCGCGTAGTTGTCACATCAGTACACATTTCGCATACTTGCCACATCGATACACAATTCGCATTGTTGTCATACCCATACACAATTCGCATAGTTGGCGCATCGCTACATGTTTCGCCTAGTTCTCACATCGATACACAATACACATAGTCTTCACATTGATACAAATTTCGCATAGGGAGCACATTAATTAAAAATTCACATAATATTCACTTCGAAAAACAATTCGCGTAGTTGTTGCATCTATACTCAATTTGCATTTTCTTCACATCGATACAATATTCTCTTCGTTGTCATTTCGATAAAAAATTCTCTTATATTTTATATCGAATCACAACTCGCATAGTTGTCACTTCGATACACAATTTCAATATTTGTCACATCGATACAAATTTGGCATATTTGTCACATCGATACACAGTTCAAATAGCCTACACATCGAAAAACAATTCGCATGGACTTCGCAACGATACATAAATCGCATAATAGTCACGTCAATACACCATTCTCATACACTTCCATCGGTAAAATATTCCCATATTCTTCACATCGATACAAACTTCACGTAGAGTTCACGTCGAAACAAAATTCGAGCAGAATTCACAATGATACACATTTTGCGTAAATTTAACATTGGTGCATATTTCGGTTACACGACGTCGATACAAAATATTCGTAGTCTTATCGTCGATACAAAATTTGCATACTCGTCACAACGACAAATAACACACATGGTTGTCACTTCGATATAAAATTCGCTTACTTTTTATATCGAGACAAAATTCACTATGTTGTCACATATTACACTATTCGCACAGACATCATATCGTTAAACAATTCGCGTAGATTTAAATAATTTACAAAATTCCCATACTTTTCACATGGAAACAAAATTCGCATAGTTTTAATATCGATAAATATTTCACATTTTTTTCACTACAATACAAAATTTTCGTAATATTCATATCGACACTAAATTCGCATAGTTTTCAAAGCGATATACAATTCGTATTGTTGTAGCATCGATTAAACTTTCGCATATATTTCACATTGATACACAATTCGCATAGATTGCACATTGATAAATAATGCGCATTTATGTCACATCGGTGCAAAATTCGCATACTCTTCGCAACGACAAGTAACACACATGGTTGTCACTTCGATATAAAATTGCTTTGTTTTTGCATCGAAACAAAATTCACTATGTTGTCACATAGACACACTATTGGCACAGACTTCACATAGATACAAATTTCGCGTAGATTTCAATACTTTGCACAACTCGCCTACTTGTCACATGGAAACAAAATTCGCATAATTTTCACATCGATATATACATTCCATTTTTTCACTTCAATCCAAAATTTGCGTAATATTCTTTTCGATACTAAATTCGCATAGTTTTCAAAGCGATACACATTTCGTATGGTTGTTATATCAATAAAAAGTTCGCATATTTGTCAAATCGAAACACATTTCGCGTAGATGACACATGTATAAATAATATTCATATTTGTCACATTGGTAAATAATTCGCATAGTTGTAACATCGATACACAATATACATAATCTTCACTTCGAGAAACATTTTGCATAATATCCACGTTCAGAAAAATTAGCATAGTTGTCTCATCTATACACAAATTTCATATTCTTCAATTTTATATACATTTCGAGTAGACTTCACAACGTAATAAGATTCACGTAGCCTTCGCACTGATGTACATATTACATAGTCTTTATATCAGTACAAAATTCTCGTAGAATTAATATCGATACCAAATTCGCGTGGACTTTATATCGATAAACAATTCCCGTAGACTACAAATCAATACTCAATTAGAAAACTCTTCACATCGATAAAAATTTCTCATAGTTTTCACTTTGATACACAATTTGCCTAGTCGCCATATAGAAACATATTTAGAACGGTTATCACATCGATAAACATTTCGCGTATTTTCACATCGTTACACAATTCGCACAGTTGTCAAATCTATAAAAAATTCGCAATAATGCCATATTGATACTAAATTAGCATAGATTTCACATCGATACAGATTTCGCATATACTTCACATTTCTACAATATTAGCGTAGACTTCAATTCGATACATTAGTGGCATAGCTGTCACATCGATAAACAATTCGCACGGTTGGCACATCGATAAACAATTCGCGTAGATTTCGCATCGTTTTAGAATTCGCATATTCTTCACATCGATACAAAATTCGGGTATAATTCACATCGATACTCTATTTGCATATCGTTCTCATCGATTCGAAATTCGCGTAAGTAGTAACCATGCAGGTTTATCCCATATTAATAAAAAGGATTGCTTTCGACTAGATTTATTGCTGCCATCTTCAGGGTGGCTGACCCTACGGTTTGGTAATGTGCCCTCTTACGGTCTGGTAGGGGAACCTCCATCCCCTACGGCAAAAATGTAAGGGTGCAGGAGTGGCCTAAAGTGAATGGGTGCAAGAGGGTCCTAAATGTGACACGCGCACTGTTCGTTCTTGATTGGATATTATTAAAAAGGAAAGGCTGCCATCGTACAGTTTGGTAGCGCGGCCTCCGTGCGGACTGGGAAAGGATGGGGTGCAAGAGGGGCCAAAATGTGACCCGCACACTTCTCGTTCTTGAGCGCACAATATTAAAAAGGGATAGATTGTAATTGTTTGCCCTCCGCACAGTCTGGTGTGAGGGGGTTGGCAAGGGAATTGGATGAAGTGCGACCGAGGCTGTACTCGTTCTTGAGCGCTATCATCAAAGTACGCGCTACTTGTTCCTGCCGCGAAATAGCAGGTTCCGTCCGGATTGGTCCTAGAGCAGAGAGCGTGTAGGGACGGCCCTGGAATGCTGACGGTAGCGGGAATCCTTCTGGATAACAAGAGGTAATGTCACTGCATAGCTACACGTTCGGTGACAAAAGCTTTGTTCCGCGGACGCAGCAGTGTTCTCGGAGGAAGGAAATTTCTAGAAGGGCGAGTAGGTAAGGAAACTATATTTAACCATATATGGTCATTTCATATGACTAGCAGGAGGGCGTGGGGGTTTCAAATACGAACTCCTGTCACAGGACCCTATGTCATTACAATCAGTTTGTGCTGTGAAACCTGTGTGTGGTGGACTTGAAGAAGTGGCACCGTGCAGTTTGGTAAGTGCAAAGCGGTACCTGTTAACACGCTTCCGTTGGCTTATACTGTGCGTAGAAGTATAAGACAATGGAACGTATTAACGTGCAGCAGTGTGCTTCCCGGGGGAAAACGTATCATTTGCAGGAAGAAGATAAATTCAGTGTGTGCTGTGTGAAGACGTAGGACAGGGCGTGACATCGGAAAAAAAATGCGATTTCACTAGTGAGAAGGTAAGCGAAGCAATACGTTACGTGTGATGAATTACCTAAATATATCGTCGTGTAATTATGCTCATGTTTGTACACTTATCGGGAATGCAATACGCTGGATTGTGTAATGGGATATAAGTCGACATACATTCGTGATTTGCATTCCTGATTCGTGTGCGAAACACGAATGCGATTGTATAATAGTGTAATTATATGGTTTCTCATAGGAGCCTGTTTGTGCGTGGGTGGACCGGTGCATCCCCGGAAGAAAGAACGGCGTGACTCTCGACGTTACCGTGCACGGTAAGTGGAGTGCTAAATTAATTCTCTGTGGAGTGCAGATAAGTTGAAGCAAAAGTCGCGCTTATATTTTCACGCTGTCGAACACTCGGCAGACGTGCAGAACATAGGTGTATATGTTCAAAATAACCTACGTACATTTACAGGCGATTTGTCTGTAGGTCTCTGTTGGTTACTGAATGCAGTAACCTCTACAAGAAACCCTCAGCTAAAACGGGGGTGAATGTACGTAAGC